>Ga0209359_10000243_pt1 | contig 12943 bp, 12 predicted proteins | sample MarorgKNORR_S2LV_FD_188224 | JGI IMG/M metagenome (GOLD analysis project Ga0209359, IMG submission 188224) | Marine microbial communities from the Southern Atlantic Ocean, analyzing organic carbon cycling - Surface_A/KNORR_S2/LV (SPAdes) (version 2) | ecosystem: Environmental > Aquatic > Marine... | reverse complement strand
TAGTCCCACCAGATGCTTCTCCTTTCCAAGAGTGGAATGAGTCAACTCTTCTTATTGGCTTATTTGTGGATTTAACAGCAAAGAAAGTTCCAATATCTGAAGGTATAGAATCGAATCCGCAAGATGGAATTATTCTTATTCCTCTTCTAGCAGCTTCTTTATGATGCTTCTCAATTAATCCTTTGACCCAAAAATTCTCACCCGTAATATCAACATAGTGTGTGTTATTTTCTATACATGCTGCAACAAGCTTTGATCCATATCTGTGAAATGGGCCAGCAGTTGATAAAACAACTTTTGACCTTGAACAAATATCCTTCAATCCTTTTTCGTCAGCAGCATCAGCAACTAGAATTTCAACATTAGTAGAGAAGTTGCTGGCTACATTTTCTAATTTGTTGAGGTTTCGCCCTGCGATTGCCCACTTGATATCAAGTTCGAGTGATTGGAAGTACTTAACGCAAAGCTGGCCAGTAAAACCAGTTGCTCCATATATAACAATATCAATATCTTTAATCATTTGTTCATTCTATCAATTGAAACTCTTGACAGATATGTTAGATTGATAAAAAAAGTAATTAAAGGAAGTAAATATGGGGATTTCTATAGAAAATAGGTTGCCTGTAACCGTTTTATCAGGCTTCCTAGGCGCTGGTAAAACTACAGTTTTAAGTCATATTCTGAATAATCGTCAAGGAAAGAAGGTTGCAGTTATTGTTAATGATATGAGCGAAATTAATATTGATGCTGGTATTGTAAAAAATGAAGTTTCGCTAAACCACAGCGAAGAAAAGTTAGTTGAAATGAGCAATGGTTGTATATGTTGCACCTTAAGGGAAGACTTGTTGCTAGAAGTTAATAAGCTTGCTAAAGACAAAAAATTTGATTATTTGGTAATTGAATCAACTGGCATATCTGAACCTCTTCCAGTTGCAGAAACATTTACTTTCGCTGATGAAGAAGGTGTATCTTTATCTGATGTTGCTAAGTTAGATACTATGGTTACAGTAGTAGATGCAGTTAATTTCTTGAAGGATTATGAAGAGGCAAAATATTTAAAAGATTCTGGAGAGTCACTTGGTGAAGATGATGATAGAAGTGTTGCTGACCTTCTAGTTGATCAAATTGAATTTGCTGATGTGCTTCTTGTAAGTAAGACTGACTTAGTTGAGCCTAAAGATATAGAAAAACTTGAAGCAATTCTAAAAAGTCTTAATACTCATGCGCAAATCCTTCCAATATCTCAAGGACAAGTAGATATTGAGGAAGTCTTAAATACGGGTCTTTTTGATTTTGAGCGAGCACAACAGGCACCCGGTTGGTTGAAGGAAATGAGAGGAGAGCATGTACCTGAAACAGAAGAGTATGGTATTGGCAGTTTCAGCTTTATTGCAAGACTACCCTTTCATCCTGAAAGATTTCATCGCTTTCTTCATAGTACAAAACAATATGGGAAATTGATTCGATCTAAAGGAATCTTTTGGCTGGCATCACGGCACAAATATGCTGGACAGTGGAGCCAAGCAGGTGGAATTGCCCGATATGGATTTGCAGGAATGTTCTGGAGCTCAGTTCCTGCTAATAGTTGGCCTACGGACGAAGAATCTATTAATAACATTAGAGATCAATGGGAAGAGCCATTTGGTGACAAGCGTCAAGAGCTAGTTTTTATTGGACAAAGTTTAGATAAAGAGGCTATGTTAGAAGATCTTAATAAATGCCTTTTATCTGAAGATGAACTTTTAAAAGGAGAATCATATTGGGAAACACTAGATGACCCTTTTCCAGTATGGAAGTAAATTAGTAACCTACTTCCGAAATGATGAATCTACATTCCCCTTAAAACAATTGATTATAAAGGGATAACTATCGGTTACATAATATCCATATTGGTTCTCATAAGTCATGCCATTGCACTCATCTAGATCTCCGGCATCGGTCCATTCCCAATCTTCTTCATAGATACCAGAATATTCTCCACCAGGATTACTATCAGTCTGTGTACCCCGAATCCCCTCTTTTAAAGTATATCCAGATAATGCTTTTCGATATGTTCCTGTTGTTGAATCTAGAATATAAGAACCATAGATAGGAAATCCATCAGCAGCAAATCCTATAACAGGTGAGCCAGCACCACTTGGATTATCATCAAACATTGCATTAGGATTCCCATGATAGTGATAAGTACCATCAGGTTGAACATGAGCGTTGTGAATATCTGCTCCAAATTTAGTGGAATACTCCAAAGGTACTAATCGCCATTGAGCACTTTGTGGACACCCAGCTTCAGTATTCCCATCAGCATCAGCCCTTGGCTCAGAGGGATAGTAACAACCGCCACTTTTTACATCTGCCACCACTCCATTAAGCATTACAGCATCCCAAGTTTGTCCACTAATGGGAGTATTTTGTGAAGCTTGTTGCGGAGATCTGCTGATTACAAATACCCTATCCTTTTCTGCAGCATCAGTTCTAAAATTTGCAGATGAATCATTAAAATCATGATTAGGTATATTGTCACTCAAAAGATTGCAATAACTATCAAAAGCTTCGATATCGACATAGCCTTCAAAATCAATAGCTCTTGTTAAGTCTCTAACATTTGAAGCATAATTTTCAACATAATCAGCGCAATCTGAGCTTCTGTTTAAAAAAATATTATTTGTTATATCTATTCGTGTAGTTACACCAACTACATCAACTGTTGCAGATCCCGAAATTGCAGACGCTCCGGAGCATGTCAAAATAAAAGAATTTATTCCTGAATTAATAATTGTAACTTGCTCATTTCCTGAAATTGATTTTTCTCCAGACCAGCTGCCAGAAGCAATGCATGAATCAGCATTAGACGATGTCCAATTAAGAGTAATGGATTGTCCAACTTCTACTTCAGGATTGTTTGCTGAAAGTGAAACAGATATAGATGAAATAGGATCTGGATCAGAGTTTCCACTTCCACCTCCTCCACAACTTACGAGAAGAAAAAGTAAAGATGAAGCTAGGAATGCTTTATTTTTCATAAAATCATTTCAATTTTAGCATGGGTATGATTCCATATTTCTTGTTATGATGCATAAATGAATAGCAAAAACTTTTATCAAATATTTATAATACTATTAGTTTCATTAGCGTCGTTTGATGTACAAAATGAGAGTGCTGATAGCGAAGTTTCACTTTTGGTTCATAAAACTCCAACATGCGGATGTTGCAAGATGTGGATTAAGCATCTTGAAGGAAATGGATTATCTACCACAATACAGGATCATACGAATCTCCAAGAAATTAAGGAGAAATATGATATTAAACCAGAATATAGATCCTGTCATACTGGTGTTTCAAAAGATGGTTTTATCTTTGAAGGGCATATTCCAAGTCAATATATAACTAAATTTCTCTCTGAAGAAAACCCAAATGCAATTGGACTTTCTGTACCTGGTATGCCATTAGGATCTCCAGGAATGGAGGTTGAAGGAATGTTTACTCCATATGATGTTCTTATCCTCTATAAAGATGGTTCAAGCGAAGTTTATGCTGAAGTAAAGGAATAATGGTGGGCCCGGGAGGACTCGAACCTCCGACCAATGGATTATGAGTCCACTGCTCTAACCAACTGAGCTACAGGCCCTATAGAATTAGGCTGATAATTATAAAGGTAAAATTAATGAAATACCTTAATTAATTATTTTTTGCAGTATGCCTCATAATTCTTAGCGAAATTCGCAGCAAGCTCTGCTAAAGCAAGTGCTTCGATAGCTTTTTCATCTGATGCTTCTTGCTTACCTTCTTTCTCAAGTTTTTCTGAAGCATCTATAGCTAAACCAGAGTAATAAAGGAATGCTCCTGAAGAATCGCTTACCTTTTTGCAATCCTCAGGTTTCCACCTTCCCCATCTTTCCATCTCTTTCTTCATATGAGCTTCTTTCTTTTTCATCATTTCCATTCTTTTCATCTCTTGAGGAGACTTGCCCTCTTTTTTGGCATGGCCATCCGCAAGAATTATCAATGGAACTGATAAGAAAACTAATAGTGATATTTTTTTAAACATATACCTCTCCGAAAAATATTAGATATAGTTTAGACTAAAAATAATAAAGGTAGTTCAAAAAACTTTTTTAATCGTCTAAAAAGCTTCTTAAATGACTAGATCTTGCTGGATGTCTGAGCTTTCTTAATGCTTTTGCTTCAATCTGTCTTATTCTTTCTCTAGTAACATCAAACTGCTTACCAACTTCTTCGAGAGTGTGATCAGTATTCATTCCTATACCAAATCTCATTCTAAGAACTTTAGCTTCCCTTGCAGTTAAAGATGATAAAACATCATCAGTAGCAAAATGAAGGCTTTCATCAGTTGCGTTTTCAAGAGGAGATTCGATAACAGTATCCTCTATAAAATCTCCTAGGTTTGAATCCTCATCATCTCCAATAGGTGTTTCCATTGAAATAGGTTCTTTTGCGATCTTGAGTACTTTTCTTACTTTATCCTCTGGCATATCAAGCTCTTTACTTAGCTCATCGGGTGTTGGCTCTCTTCCCATATCTTGCATCATCTGTCTTGAAACCCTATTTAATTTATTGATAGTTTCTATCATATGAACAGGTATTCTTATAGTTCTTGCTTGGTCAGCAATAGATCTTGTTATTGCTTGTCTTATCCACCAAGTTGCATAAGTACTAAACTTGTAGCCTCTTCTGTATTCAAATTTATCAACGGCTTTCATTAAACCAATATTTCCTTCTTGGATAAGATCTAAAAACTGTAAGCCTCTATTGGTATATTTTTTAGCAATAGAAATTACAAGTCTTAAGTTAGCTTCAACCATGTCTTTTTTTGCACGCCTCATCTTTGTTTCACCCATGGACATACTTCTATTGATCTCTTTGACTTCTTTTGAAGAAAGTCCAACCTTTTCTTCAAGAGCTTTGATTTCTTTTTGGGAAATCATCACATCTTGTTTGACTTTTTCTAGCAAGTCTTTTTTATATTTCTTGTTTTTAATAAATGACGGCATTATTGTCATTTTTATAAAGTTATCTTTAAAAGCTTCTATGAAGTCTTTTCTAGGAACTCTTGCATTCTTCACACACAATGTTTGAATAATTCTTTCATGACTTCTTATTGTTTCAAGATCATGTCTTGCAATAATACAAATTTCTTCAAACATTCTTGGACTAAATTTTAAGAACTTGAAAATATTTCCAAGTTTTTCAAATTCGTCCTGAGTCTTTTTATTACTTCGACCATTTTTATCCAAAACTTTCATTGTTTTGTTGTATTGTCTTTTTAAAGAAGTCATTCTTCTTTGAACTTCTTTGAAATCTAAACCGCCTTCTTTCTCATCATCATCTTTTTTATCTGCAAGCTGTTTTGCTTTTTCAGTTCCAGGTCCAGCTGAAGGAACTTCTTCCATCTCCTCTAAGAATCCAGTTAAAAGATCAGTGAGTTTTTTTTCTTCATCTTTAACAAGCTGAAAGTAAGATAGGACGTATTCAACAGTTCTTGGATATTGAGCACTTGCAAGAAGAAGATCTCTCATCCCCTCTTCAATTCTTTTAGCGATCTCTATTTCACCTTCACGAGTAAGCAAATCTACAGTACCCATTTCTCTCATGTACATTCTTACTGGGTCAGTTGTTCTTCCTGTTTCATTTTCAACAGCTGCTAGAGCCTCAGCAGCTTGTTCAAGTGCTATATCATCGGTATTTTCTGACTCTCGAAGCATGAGAGTATCTAAATCGGGAGCTTTTTCATGAACTTGTAGGCCAAGATCATTAATCATCCCAATAATTTCTTCTACTTGATCAGGATCCGAAATATCATCAGGGAGATGATCGTTTACATCATCATAAGTAAGGAATCCTTGCTCTCTTCCTTTCTCGATAAGTTCGGCTATTTTAGAGCCTTCTTTTTTTGAAAATTTATCCACTTATCCTCTACTAATCCTAAAAAACTTCTCTTTATCTAGTGACTAATTACTTATTTTCAATCTTTTTTTAACGACAGATTTTTTAATAGTATTTTGTCCTCATTATCGATTTCTGACTTCTTAAGAATGAGTTGTTGAAGCTCCCTTCTTTCAGTTTCAGAAATTGACCCGGTATTATACTTGGTTTTTAAGGATTCCTCTCTATCTTCTTCATCTTTAAGTAATGAGTTCATACAATCAAAGAACATTTTTCTTGCATCTTCTTGATCAATCTTAATTTCAGAAACCATTGCCTGACTAAAGAGTTCTTTTAGTGTTTTTGATTTAATGCGCTCAATTAGCTTTGAGACAAGAGTATCTGATTCAGCGTCTACAACCTCTCTTAACTCTTTCAAAAAGTTGATTGATGAGTCTTCCTTAATCTCATCAAAAATTGGATCTTGAACAAGAGATCTGTCAGTGAGAACAGAATGAATAATTAAATAAATTGAAGCAATCTGTTTTGTATTTCCCTTTTGGTCTACCTTTATTTCCTCTGATGATGGTCTAGGTTTTGGCTTATTAGGTTTTGAAATAAGTTTTTCAATTGGTATCTCACATATTTTGCTTGTTTCAGAAATAAATGCCTCTCTTAGAGGAATATTATTAATGGTTCTTATTAATTCAGACGCATAGCTAGCTATTCTTGATCTTCCCTCAAGAGAGTTAACATCATCTACCTTTTTAACCTTTGAAAAGAAAAATTCTGAAAGTGTTTGGCCATTATTTATAAGCTCAATAAAACCTTTTTCTCCATGCTTATTAACATAACTATCTGGGTCATCGCCTGCTTCAAAGAAAACAAATTTGATTCTTGTATCTTCACGGATAATTGGAAGTACATTCTGCAGTGCTTTCCATGCAGCTTTTTCTCCAGCAAGATCTCCATCAAAGGCAAAGAAAATATTATTTGAATAACGCATTAACTTTGAAAGATGGTTTGATGTAACTGCAGTTCCCAAAGTTGCAACTGCATTCTTAATTCCTTTTTCATGAAGTGCAATAACGTCCATATATCCCTCAACAACTATTATTGAATCGATTTTCTTTGTTTCTTTTCGAGCTTCATAAAGTCCATAAAGCTCGTTTGATTTATTGAAGAGCTTCGTTTCTGGAGAGTTTAAATATTTTGGTTCGTCATCGGAATCTATCACCCTTCCACCAAATGCAATGTTCTGTCCTTTTATATTTCTTATAGGAAAAATAACTCTTTTTCTAAATCTGTCATAATTCTTTTTATTTTTTTCAAGAAAAAGTCCGGATGAAGTCATGACCTTTTGTTCAAATCTTTTTTCAAATAATGAGTGAAGGCTATCCCATGAATCATCAGAAAAACCAAGTTGGAACTTCTTGGCTGTTATGCCAGATATATTTCGAGACTTTAAATAATTAATTGCTTTTTTGCTTTCTTTTAACTTTGCTTCAAATACTTTTACTGCTTCATCCAATATTGCGAAGTCGTTCTCATCTTGAATCTCGGTTTTTTCATATGGAATCTCTAAGCCCAAAGAAGATGCTAATGTTTCTACTGCATCAGTGAAATCAAGATTCTCATATTCTCTTAGGAAGTTAATTGAATTTCCTGAAGCCTGACAAACGAAACAATAGTAAAACTGCTTATCCTGGTTTACAGCCATTGATGGGTCATGATCATCATGAAATGGGCAAATACCCCAATAGTTAGAGCCTTTTTTATTCAATGGAAGCCTTCTTCCAATCACATCTACGATATCTGTTTGATCTAAGACCTGATCTATGAAGGTTTTAGGAATGCTCATTGTTTAACCAACTATCTAAGATTATCTTTGCAGCAACATCATCTATCATTTCAGAATCTTCATCTAATTGACGGGCTTCAAAAGATGTTAATCTTTCATCAAAGAATTCAATCTCAACATCTATTTTCGATCTGAGTTTTTCTGCAAATTTCTCCACTTTTTTCATAAAATCGCTTCTAGTTCCATCCATATTTAGTGGTTTACCGATAATGATTCTATTAGGCTCCCACTCCATAATCTTTTCTTTTAACTCATCCCAATTAAATCCTGTCTTTTCTTTTTTTACTATAGAAATTGGTGATGAAGTCATTGTTTCGGTGTTGCCTACTGCAAGACCAATTTTCTTTTCTCCGTAATCAATGGCAATAACTACCATTACTTATAACCCAAATTTCCAAATTCTATCTACTTGTAAAACTTCATACTCACTAATCATTTCATCTGAGAAAGGCTCAAATGGTGATGCCAGTTTCACAATTTCTTGAGCTATTTTATCAATTTCTAAGCTCCCTGATGAATCAATTATTTTAGTTTCAATTAAATTGCCCAGTGAATCAATACTAACAACTAGTCTTAGCTGAGTTAAGTCTAGTTGAGGGTACTCCTTCTTAAGAACACTATGGCCTACTCTCTCAATTTTTCTTTGCCATGCATTTAAGTACTTTGACTCTATTGTATTTTGATCTGAGTTTGCATCTAACATTTTTACTTTAAGAGTATTTTGTTTAATTTGATCATCAATTAATTCAGATAAGTCTGCACTATTCCCATTTATTGGATTTTTTTCTTGTGGCAGAAAATCTGGGTCTTGATCTATATCTGCATTTGCTAACTTTATATTAACTACTGGCGATGAATCAAAAAGTGGCTGCTTATAAATAAAAACGAAAGAGACGCCAAATATTAGAAAAATATGGATTAATGTCGATAAAAGAAATGATTTCTTAAGATTAACTCTGTTCTTAATATTTTTGTTATAAAGAATGGGATGGCTCATAGGGAATCAAAGATTTTTGTTATGGGGTTTTCTCCGGTTTGATTGAAGATTTCAACTGCGCAAGTAGGGCTGGTTATGTTTATTTCAGTTAGTTTGTTATCAATTAGATCGATACCAGCAAAAAATATATTTTCACTTTTCAATCTGGCTCCAACTTTTTCCGCAATTTCTCTTTGAATAGAAGTAATTTTCTTTGCAACCCCCATCCCTCCTTTAGCTAAATTTCCCAGGAATGACCCATCCTTTGGTATTCTGGCTAAACAATAGTCAAATGGTGTTCCATCTATTATAAGAACCCTAAAGTCTCCTTCATTGATCTTTGGAAGAAATTTTTGACCAATAATTTGTGTTTTAGAATCTTCTGTAAGGTCTATTATTTTTCCAAGACTTTTTGAGTCATTAATAGAAGCCTTGTGAATATTATCACCGCCCATTCCATTGAGAGGTTTTATAACAATCTCTTCATGAATTTTTAAGAATTCTTCTATTTTTGTTGAATCTGCTGAAATAATCGTAGGGGGCATAAGATCGCTAAATTCCATAGCAAACAATTTTTCGTTAAAGATTTTTAAAGCATTTGGATTGTTAATTATATTGGCTCCATTCAGCGATGCTATATTTAGTAGATGCAAACAATTCATGTAGTCTTGATCAACAGGTGGATCCTTTCGCATAAAGCAAAATGTAAAATTTGCTAAATCAATTACATTTTTCTTTGCAATCTCCAGAATGTCATTATTTTTATTAATTTGTGAGCATTGTGATGATAATCTCTCCTTTAGCGTAAGATCACTCATCTCACACTGAAAAACCTCAAAATCTCTCTTTAATGCCTCTTTCATCATAAATATAGAAGTATCTTTTTCTTGTTTTAGAGAATCAAAGGGGTCTGTTATGAATAAAATTGAATTTCCCATCAGTCTATAATAAACCAAGATTACTTTTAATCACTGATAGCGCCGTTATAGGAGCGGTTTCAGCTCTTAAAATATTTTTACCAAGAGAAATATTGTAGCTAGCTCTAGCATTGAGTAATTCTTTCTCTCTTTTGCTAAATCCAGATTCAGGCCCTGTGATTAAAGAAATGTTGTCTTTAATGGTCTTGATGGACTGGAAGTCATTAGCAGCATCCAGATCAAAAAAAATACTGAAGCTATCATGTTCAATTGCTGATGATAGATCTTCATATATTTGAAAATCAGGAACTATATTTGATCCATTTTGTTCGCACGCATGAATAATGATTGATAAAGCTTTTTCATTAATTTTTGATAAGTCTTTCTTTTTGATGCTTTGATCAATGTTGTCTGGTCTGAATAAAGAGATATTGCTTACGCCGATTTCTGTTACTTTTTGGACTGCAAAAAAAAGGTTTTCTTTTTTTATATAAGGCATCAAAACTTTTAAATTGATCCTTTCTGGTTGCTGAAATTCAGTGTCACCAATTGGCTCCAATACTATCTCTTTTTTCTCAAGCGATACTATCTTACAAATAGATGAATTTCCCTTTCCATCAAATACATCTACCTGAGATCCCTCAGAAAGCCTAAGGACCTTTTTTAAATGATTAATTTTAGATTTATTATCAATAGAAATTTTATCTGTTTGATTAAATTCTTTGTAATATACTCTATGGAACTTCATTAAATAATTATAAATTGTTCTCAAACATTAATGCATAAGAAAAAAGTAATCCTTATCCGTCATGGGGAAGCTGCTTCAACATGGGATGGAGATGACAGAGATCCTGGCTTAAGCAAAAAAGGCGTTGAACAAGCTAAATCGATTAATGATTTTACAAAAAGTATTTTTTCAAAAAGGTATGACTTCATCTCAAGTCCAAAAAAAAGAGCCATAGAAACTCTAAATTATGCCTCTGAGGATATTGATGTTAATTTTGACATAAATGAAGGCTTTGTTGAGATACCTGCAGAAGATATTGATTCAAATATCAGATTTGAGTGGCTTAAGGATATTAGTACAAGGAAAATAGAGACGCTTCCCGATGATATTAAAAACTGGAGGGAAAGAATTATTACAGAGACTCTTAATCTTAAAAATAATTCCATAATTTTTTGTCACTTCATGGTCATAAATGTTCTTGTTAGTTATGCAATTAAAAAAGATAGGTTGTTACATTTTTATCCGGACAACGCATCAATAACTGAAATTGAAGTAGAAAATGAGAAAATCTCAGTGATCTCAATGAAGGATGTTGAAAAAACTATCATAAATGTATGAAGTGGTATTGATCATTTTTTAATCAATTGTAAACTACAAGATCAATCAATAATTTTTTTACATTTGAAAGAAAATAAGAAAGTTTTAGTAAGCAAAAACAAAAGTCTTAATGAGGATGTAAAAAAAGCCCTAAAACTATATTTTAAAAGTTTAGACTCGCAAGAGCCTAGAGATGTTTATGACTTAGTTATGCGTGAGGTTGAAACTCCATTATTTAATTTTATTCTGCAGCATACAAATAATAATCAATCCAAAGCGGCAAAGATTCTTGGTATTAATAGAGGTACTTTTAGAACAAAACTAAAAAAATATGGGATTATAAAGTGAAAAATATTTTGCCAAAGTCGGCATTGATAAGCCTTTCTGATAAAACTAATTTAGATCTTTTGGTGTCATTTCTTTTAGAAAGAAACGTAGAGATTATTTCTACTGGGGGAACATATAAAGCAATTAAAAAAATTACCAATAATGTAATGGAGGTTTCAGAATACACAGGACATAAAGAAATGATGGGTGGAAGAGTTAAAACACTCCATCCAAAAATACATGCTGGTATATTGGCTCGTCGTGGAGAAGATACAGACATATTAAAATCAATGGATTATAAAGAAATTGATATCGTGGTTGTTAACTTATATCCCTTCGAGGAAACAATAAATTCAGGATGTTCATTTGAAGAAGCAATTGAGCAAATTGATATCGGTGGTCCAACAATGATCAGGGCGGCCGCAAAAAACTTCAAAGATGTTTTAGTTTTATCTGATCCTAGCGACTATGAAGAAATGATGAGTGAGTGGGACTCAAAGAATGGTATCAGTTACGAATTCAGAAAAAAACAGGCAACAAAAGTTTTTAAAAAAATGAGCCGATACAACAAAGCAATTCATCAATATATGGACTCAGAAAATGACGAAAATGTAGTTATAGATTTATCCAATCCAAAAGTTTTAAGATATGGAGAAAATCCCCATCAAAAAGCAAAACTGTATTTAAACGAATCTTCTCGAAAAAAGAATATAGCTAATGCCGAGGTAATTCAGGGAAAAGAGCTCTCATATAATAATATTGCGGATTCAGATGCTGCGTGGGAATGTCTAAAACAGTTTCAGAAGCCTGCATGCGTGATTGTAAAGCATGCTAATCCATGTGGAGTTAGTGAGTCTGAAGATATTAAAACAGCCTATAGAAAAGCTTTTGAAACTGATCCAACTTCAGCTTTTGGTGGAATAATTGCAATTAATAGAAAGCTTGAATCAAGCTTGGCAGAAGAAATACTAGAAAATCAATTCGTTGAAGTAATAATTGCACCCAAATTTGATATGGATGCTCTCAATGTATTAATGAAAAAAGAAAATATAAGAGTTCTAAGATGTGATCTTGATGGAGACGCAGTTGGTAGCCAGTTTAAGGTTGTTTCAGGTGGTGTCCTTGTGCAAGACGAAGACACAAAAATTATTTCTATAGATGATCTAAAAGTGGTTTCTGATCTAAAGCCTTCGCAGGAGCAATTAGATGATTTTATGTTTGCTTGGAAGGTAGCTAAATTTGTAAAGTCAAACGCTATTGTATTTGCAAAAGATGGGCAAACAATTGGTATTGGAGCAGGTCAAATGAGCAGAGTTGTTAGTGCTGAAATTGCAAGCTTAAAAGCTGAAGAAGAAGGCTTGAAAGTTGAAGGGTCATGCATGGCATCAGATGCATTTTTTCCTTTCAGAGATGGCATTGATAAAGCAGCGAGTAGTGGGATTAAATCAATAATTCAACCCGGAGGGTCTTTAAGAGATCAAGAAGTTATAGATGCTGCAAACGAGCATAAAATGGTTATGGTATTTACTGGCGTAAGACATTTTAGACATTAACAAATGAAAATCTTGGTAATTGGTTCAGGAGGAAGAGAGCATGCTTTAGCATGGAAGTGCTCTACTGATTCGTTTGTTGAAAAAGTCTATGTAGCTCCGGGAAAT
>Ga0209359_10000241_pt1 | contig 13003 bp, 10 predicted proteins | sample MarorgKNORR_S2LV_FD_188224 | JGI IMG/M metagenome (GOLD analysis project Ga0209359, IMG submission 188224) | Marine microbial communities from the Southern Atlantic Ocean, analyzing organic carbon cycling - Surface_A/KNORR_S2/LV (SPAdes) (version 2) | ecosystem: Environmental > Aquatic > Marine... | reverse complement strand
ACAAAATATCTATATCCTGCCATAAAACTTCAAATAAGAATTGCTCAATAGCTTTATGTAGCATTGGGCCCCTCCATATAACTGCTTCATCCTGTTTAACAAAATACTCCATTGAAATAACACTTAAATTATTAATTTTGGAAGGAAATATCCTTTCATTAAATGGTATTGGAGGGAATTTAGCTCCCAAAATTTTTGGCACAGAATAACCCCAAATGTCTGAATCAAGGATCCCAACTTTTTTACCAAGGTCATCGAATGCAATACCCAGCAAAGAAGTGACTGTTGATTTTCCTACACCGCCTTTACCAGATGTAATACCTATAATTCTCTTATTTTTATGAAAGTTATTTTTCAATTCTTCCATATCAATATTTGCGCCCACAATTTTAGAAACTTCACCTATCTCTTTTTCAGATGGTGCTTTAAATTTTACTTCTAGATCATTATTTTCATTTATTCTTTGCTTTAAAACGTCTCTAACCCACTCTATTTCAGTGAAGTCTAAAATTTCACATGACTTTTTCTTTAGTTTTGTAATAGCATTTAATTCTGAGAGGCTTCGATTAAATCCTGGATAAATAATATCTTCAATGTCCATGTTTAGTATTGTATTTATATTAGGTAATAACATTACATTATGATTAAAAGAAATTTTATATTAATACTCCTAACAGTGACTGTTGGTATTGCTATTTTTAATTCATCAAGTTCTATTGAAGAAACAAATAATATTTCTGATATCAACAATGGCATTGAAATGTCGTCATTAAAAAAACTAGATTCATTAAATATAAAGAATATTCAAACTGATTATATTGTTTTAAATCTTTGGGCGAGCTGGTGCATACCCTGTCAAAATGAAGTTGACGATCTAATAAAAGTTTCTCAAGAAAAAGACATCACAGTAATTGGCATTCTTGTTGATGATTCACTCTCTAACGGTATTGAGTTCATCTCAAAATATAAAGTAACGTATGACAATATTTTAGAAGAGCAAGAATCAGATATTGTCTTATCTCAATTCAGCTGGTCTGGTATTCCTACTACATTGCTACTAGATAAAAATCTTATAATAATCCATACAATTAATGGTGAGATTACTTCAAATGAAATTATTGATTTAACTAAATAGTCATTGTTTATGAGCTGTATATAATTTAATTATGGACGCAATTATTTTTTGGAGAATATTTTTAGTTTTAGGAAGCTTAGCTTACCTTGGTGCTTCTGGATTATTTGCTTTAAAATTATTGGCAGCCTCTACAGGTAGAAAAAGAATAATAGATCTTTTTATAAGATAGATTGGTAGCGGGGGTAGGATTTGAACCTACGACCTCTGGGTTATGAGCCCAGCGAGCTACCAGACTGCTCCACCCCGCGCTGAATACTCATAATAATAAGAAATGATTTAAACTCAAGAAATTTAATTGTTATTTAAAATTTCCAAAGCAAGATCAACATATTGTTGTGCTTGTTCTACTAAATCTTGATACGATCCCAAGTTTCCATTTTGTAATTCTTGCTGGGCTTTTTCGAATGCCCTAGTAGCTTTGTCAAGAAGTTCGAGTGCGCTTTCACCCTCTGTATCTTCGACTTGATCGCTTGCGAAGTCACCACCAAAAATACTTTCCAAAGCCTCAGATAGAGATTCCTCCATAATTATTCTGTCTTGGAATACAACTACTACAAATTTAAATTCAGGCAAAGGATTCTGTTCACCTTGAAGATATATTGGTTGGTAATAAAGAATAGACTGATTAATCGGTACAACAAACAAATTACCTTTTATAACACTTGAGCCTTGTTGATCAAGGAGAGTAAATATTTGAGAAATATCTGGATCCTGATTGATCCTGGTAGCTACCTGACTTGGCCCATCTACAAATTCACCTTTTGGCAACCTAAAGTCTATAAGTTGACCATAATTTTCAGGATCTGCATCTGCAACTAGGAAAGACTGCATATTAGGTCTATTTTCAGGATTGAAAGGTTGAAAAATTAAATAGCTTAAATCACTCTCGCCAGGCAAGCTCATAAGCAAGTAGTAAGGAAGCATTGGCTTGAAACCTATTTCTGTAAACTCACCTCTTAAAGTAGCAACCCTAGGTGTAGTTGATGAATCAGAAGGTATTACCCACGGATCTTCATCAGCATAAAAAACTCTTGGATCTGTCATATGATAATCTCTATACATATCGGATTGAATTGTAAAAAGATCTTCAGGATATCTTATATGGTCTAAAAGATCTGAGCTCATTGAGCTTTTTGGTGAAAATAGATTTGGAAAAATATCATTATAAGTAGCAATTAAAGGATCGTTTTCATCAACAACATAAAAATTTAATGTTCCATCATATGCATTTACTACTGCTTTAACTGAATTTCTAAGATAATTAAAGTTAAGAGGAAGACCTGAGTTTTCATTTATTCGTCTGGTATCAGCAGGTTGTGCATAAGGATATTTGTCAGAAACTGTGTACATATCGATTATCCAAAACAAATTTCCCTCTATTAATGCTAAGTATGGATCGTTGTCTGTATAAAGAAATGGGGCAGCTTTTTTAACTCTACTAACTACGTTTCTCTCCATTATTAATTTAGAATCGTCAGAAAGCTGATTTGAAATTAATAGGTTTAGTTCACTATATCTGAGTGCAAATCCAAGTCTTCTGAAGAATGAACCTATACCTACCCCACCATCTCCAGAGTAATTAGTATAAGCAACTGATTGACCTTCCGTAGACAGTGGATAATCGACTTCTTCTTGCAAAGAATTTACAACCACATACTCAACTGACTCAGCTGACTCACCAAAATATATTCTAGGTTGGTCTATTTCAAGTTCACTAACTGTAGTTGTTGCAGGAACGCCCTTTACGTAAAAATCTGGTTGGCCCTGACTTGCAACATTGTTTGCTGGACTAAAAACTACACCATATCCGTGTGTGTATTGAAGTCTTTCATTAACCCAACCAACAGCTGGAAGGTTTGTTTGATCTAATTCTCTTGCTGAAACCATTACCTGAGTCAACTCACCATTTATTTTATAACGATCAACATCGACCTCATCTAATGCATAATATGCTCTGATTTCTTGAAGCTGACTATAGGTTTCAGCTAGGACTGTAGGATCCCATAATCTAATATTGTCTACAGTTTGAGAATTATCAGATATGTCATCGTCTGTTAAGTTAGGAGAAGCCTCAAACGATTTTTCTTCGATGCTATCAAGTCCGTACGCAAGTCTTGTGTAATCTATATGATTTTCTACATAAGGAAGTTCTTTATTCAGCTCGTCAGGTAGAACTCTAAATCTTTGAATTGCTGCTGGAACAACTCCTCCAACAATAATTGAAACTGCCAACCATAAACTAATTGCAGTTGCAGGAAGTAGCCATCCTCTTCTTTTAATGTTGACTAAAAGCAATATTGCACCAAATAAAGAGATTAGAATTAGTAAATTTAAGGCAGGGAGATGGGCTACAGCGTCTGTATAGCTAGCTCCAAAGACTTTACCCCTAGGTGAGTAAAGTAACTCCATAGAATCTAATCTATACGCAAAAGCTTTGAGTACAGCTACAAATGCAAGAAGGACTGACAAATGTGCTTTTGCACCGCTGCTAACCTCAGGTAATCTTCCAGGTCGAAGTTGAAGTGCACCAGTAGCTATAAAAAATAAAATAATTATTACTGAAGTAAAGATAACTAATTGAAATCCCCAAGACACAAATAATCTATACAAAGGTAACCCAAAAACATAACTTGAAATATCATTTTGGAAAATTGGATCAGTTACTCCAAAAGATTTTTGATTTAAAAATAATAAAACCTGCTCCCACAATTGTGAAGCACCCGCACCAAGAAATAAGGAAAGGCCTATTGCACCCCAAAGTCTATATTTTAAAAATCTTTCGTTAACAAATTCTCTAAAACGAGATAGTGGATCTTGTGAATCAAAAGATTCAAAAATATCCATTACTGGAGTTGCACGTACTGCAAGCCTTAGGTTTATAAAAATAAATGCAAAAGCTAAAAGGGATGTAGCTGCAACCAGGGCTGATTTAGTTATAAGTATCTTTAACCAAACAGAATTTAAATCTACAGAGTCAAACCATAAATAATTTGTAAAAAATGTAGCAACAGCTCTAGCAATTGAAAATCCTATGATTCCAACAAAAACTAAAAAGGATAGTCCCCTTCTATCGTTACCTGTATTTGCCCCGCCAATATTTACCATATATCTATATTATTTATGTCTCGTGTTTAACGGGAACTATACTGTGAAATTACTGATAACGCTTCTGCAAAGGAATCAACTTCCACGATTGCTGTTTTGTCTGTCTCAAAAACTTTAGCCTCTTCAAAGTTAGCAACGGGCACAATTATTAATTCTGCTCCAGCACGTTTAGCTGCAATAATTTTTTGCTTTATGCCACCAACTGGTCCAACAGAACCATCAATCTCTATAGTTCCAGTTCCAGCGATAATCATTGAGTTAGTAATATCTTCAGGTATTAAATTGTTATAAACATTAAGAGCCATCATTAAACCAGCAGAAGGACCCCCAACATTTCCAGTTTTAATATCTACTTCAAAAGGAAAATCGAATCTTTCATTAACTGTTGTAGCAAGAAAACCAACCATAGGCTCTCCCTCGTACTCTACATGTTCAATCAAAGTTGTCTCAATATAAAGTTGTTCAAGATTTCCTTTAACTTCCCTTAGTAGTCCAATTGATACAGTTTCTCCTATGTTGTAAGTTCTTAAAGTTGAGATAAATTCTGAAGCAGATGAAATTTCAATAGCATTAATTGAATTAAGCAAATCTCCTTTTTTAAGTTTATTTTGAACTGGAGAATCATCGAGTATACCAACTACTGATACTCCATCTCCTTTTGATTCAATATCATATCCAATATTTTTTAATGCTACTGCTATTGCCACATTTTCAGATGTTCTCATATTTTGAATGCTTATTTCACTTAATTCTTTTGGTGTCACGCCATCAGGTAGAATTATTTCGCGTGGGTACAAATCATAAGAATCGTTTAATAAAGACCACGCATATACGAATATATTTGCCTCATCCCTACGAACTGTGAGTTGGTAAAGATTACCTTCAAATGGGTAATTATCTAAAGTATCATAATCAATTTCCCATTGATAAGGTGGGCCGGGGGACATAAAATAATAATCAGTTTTAATTAAACCTATAGGCATTAAAGCTATCAATATTATTAAAAGAACCTTACGCGTCTTGGATAATCTACTAAGCATAGAGTTCTATTGTATTCACCATCCAGATATAAAAAAAAGAGCCAGGTTAGACCTGGCTCTTTTTAAATTATTAATTCACGTTAGGCGCAAGGTTTTGACCAATCGTGAGATGCGGCGGTAGGACCAGAATAGTTAGCTTTAACTAATCTTGTACCACTAGCTATGCTAGCGTCCGGCGCTGTAATTGAAGTGGAAGTTTCAGCTTTACTTACACCTAATGTTCTAACTGGCATCATACCATCAGAATCAACATTTACATTTTCTGCTGCCCTTCTGATACCTGCTTTAGTTAGATCTCCACCTTTGACTGCTGCTTCAAGAACACCTTTTAGGTGATACTGTGAAGACCATCCAGCAACTACGTAGGAGCTAGCTGAGGTTTGCCCCATTGCTCCTGACCAAGTTGCACGCATAGCTGCATGACCTGGTGTGTTTGCTTCATATGGATCAATCCAAGCTGCTGTATAAAAAGCACCTGAAGTAAACAATGCTTGAATAGGTGAACCATCCGCAACAAAAGCCTCATTAAATGCTGGTGCTGCCATAAATGTAAGAGGTACTACTCCTAACTGTGCTGCTCCACCAGATATTTGGCTTGTTCTTGTCGGATCTGTCGCCATGTAGACTGCATCAACTGGTTGTGTAGCCATTAAGCCAACTGCTGCTGCAACATCGAATTCAGTAACTGGGGGTACATACTCCCAGACTATCTCAATTCCATTTACTGTTGCTGCTGCTTTAACACCGGCAAAATAATCATCTGCATATCCAGGATTTACATAAGCTATAAGACCTATTTTTTTAATTGGTACTGGCAAGTTTTCTACTCCCCAATCAACAATGTTCATACCCTGTGCACAATATGAAGATCCAAACTCAATTGCTAGACCTTTGTCAGCTGATTTATATGACCAACCTGACCACCAGCTCATAGGAGCTGATATTGTATCACTTTCATCCATTGCCTCAAGAATAAATTGTGTTTGTACACTACCAAGTGTCATAGCAAAAGCTGCTACATCATCTTTTTGTAATGCAAAACCTTCAATCATTTTTGCTGGATTGTATTGGGTATCGTAGCCATCAACAATAGCTACGCTGTAGTCTCCAATTCCACCAGTTGAGTTAACCCACAACCAGAATGCTCTTTGAGCCCCTTCTAGTGCAGGACCCGCGGCTGCGAAAGGACCTGTGTAGTCATTTAGTAAACCTAAATAAATACATCCTTTATCTGGGTCAGCCATTGTAGGAACCTGTGTCCCAAGTGCTGCATATGCAGCTGGACAAGCTTCCTCTGTAACACCGACACCTGTTTTAACAGTTTGTGCGGTTGTGACTGCAGGAGAGTCTAAAGTTTCTACAACTTCAGGAGTTGTTTCTACAACAACCTCTTCTTCAGCAGCGTCACCACCACAAGCACTTAAAACAAGAGCGAATGCTATGAATATAATCATTCCTTGCTTACGCAACGATTTCATATCCCCCCTTTAAATTATTAGTACTAATGCTATAAGGATAGCGAATGAATTCTAACTTAGTAGGAAAAAGGCCAAGCTTTAAAATAATTACGTAACCTAAACCAAACACCCCACAGCCCTCTTGGTTCAAACATAAGGAAGCCTACAATGAATAATCCAAATATAACTCTTTCAATTTGTGCAGCATTTAATGGGATACTATCTCTTATAAACTCTGAATGATCAATGACAAATTTTATAATTCCAGGCATTAATCCAAAAAATATGCTTCCAAATATTGGGCCCATGACTGTTCCAACACCTCCAATAACTACAATAGCTATGAAAGTGACTGAGAATAATAATCCAAACCTCTCTACATCAACTGCGCCAATTGTAGAAAACATTAAAGCTCCAGCTACTCCTGCGTAAAAACTAGATAATGCAAAAGCTGATGCTTTAAATCTTGCTAAATTAATCCCAATTGCTTCTGCAGCAATATCTCTATCTCTAATTGCAGCATAAGCTCTTCCTATTTTTGAGCGGAGTAAATTTTTAACTCCAATACCAAGTAATAACGCAACTAAAAGTCCTATGTAATAAAGAACTTGATTCTTTGTAAAAATTAGTGATCCAATTTCTAATCCATCTTTAAAATTTACACCTAGAATCGTATATCCTGCAGTTTTTCGACCAAGGCCAGCCCCACCAGTTACCGTCTTTAGGTTAGATAAAATATATGAACCAATATAAACTATTCCAATACTGACTAAAGCTAAATTTAACCCTTTTAATCTGACTGCAAGAGGTGCAATAATCAAACCAACACCTGCTGCTACAATCCCTGCAAGAGGTAGCCAAATAATCATATCTAATTCATAGCCAATAATTTTATTAGGAAATTCTGTTGAAAAGCCTCCTACGACTGCTGCAGTATATGTACCTACAGCTACAAAAAATCCGTGAGCCAAAGATATTTGTCCAGCCATTCCAGATACAATATTTAATCCCCAAGTAGCAATTGTTAAAAAGATTGATGCTGAAAGAAGCAGTATCCAATAGTCGTCTGCTACATAACCAAGTATTAATAGTGCTGAAGCAATAATAAGAGCTATGACTCTATGAGTGTTGTTTTTAAGAATAGCTGTTTCATCTCTGTAGCTAATATATAAGTCTGGTCTGCGTCTCAAACTCTCTCCACCTCTTCTTTTCCAAAAAGACCGTCTGGCTTAACAATTAAAATGAAAAACATAATCACATACGGTGCCAATGAGCTAAATCCAGTTCCAAAACTAAATCCAATTTTAGCTTCAATACTTAATTGGTAATAAGCAATGTAACCTTGTGTCATACCAATAATTAATGAACCCACAACAGCCCCTACTAGAGAGTCCAGACCACCAATTACAATTGCTGGGAGAGCTCTTAATGCGGTGACAAAACTTGCTTGGGTTAAGCCGTTAAATCCACCAGTGATAAAAAAGCCAGATAGGCTAGCAAGCATAGCAGCTATAAACCACACGAGGGCAATAACTCTTCCAACATTTATACCTTGAGCTAAAGATGCTTCTTGATCAAAAGAAGTAGCTCTCATAGCTAATCCATATTTAGAAAATTTAAAAAATACTGATAGCAGAGCGATTACAGCTATTGCTGAAAGTAAAGCAGTGAGTTCTAAAAATTGAATCGCTACCCCACCAATATTTAGTGATCCAAAATTGCCCATTTGAGAAAAAGAGTCTCCCATATATCTTGGGTTCAAACCTATCCAATTGTCTAATACAGTTCGTATCAATATATCTATACCAATAGTTAAAATAGCAACTGAAAAAACTGGCTCACCTACCATTGCTCTTAAAAAAGTTCTTTCAATTATTAAACCAAGAACACCTGTAATAAATATTCCTAGCGGAAGTGCAATCCAAAAGGAAATTCCTCTATCTACAGCTAACGCACTAATGATACCAGCGCCAGCTACAGCCAAAGCAGGTTGTGCAAAGCTTAAAACATCTGTTGCTTTATAAATAAGCACTAAACCAATTGCAACTAAAGAATAAACAGCACCTAAGGCTAAGCCTTGCATTGTGGCTTGAAGAAAAAGAGTCATTTGTACATATCCTCAATTAAATCTGAGAATTTCTCCATCAAAACATTTCTTTTAACTTTTTGAGTAGCTGTCATATCACCATCTTCATGATCAAGTTCTTTAGTTATCATTCTAAATTTTCTAATTGATAATGAAGAAGTTCTTTCATTTGCTTTTTGTATTTCTTTCCAAATTAATTCTTGAACATTTTCGTTTTCAGATAAATTTCTATACGTTGTGTGAGGAATGTTTTTTCTTAATGCCCAATTTGAAACTATGTCAAATTCTATACCAATCAATACGGAGAGGAATTTCCTATCATCACCTATTACTATTGCTTCTCTAATATATGGAGAAGTTTTAACATTATTCTCAATTTCGGAGGGAGAAACATTTTTACCACCACTTGTAATAATGATATCTTTTTTTCGATCAACTATTTTTAAAAACTCTCCATCGTACTCACCAACATCTCCTGTATATAGCCATCCATTATTATCTATGACCTCTTTAGTTGCTTCCTCATTTTTAAAATAACCTTTAAAAACACCAGGGTGTTTTATCAAGATTTCTCCATCATCAGCTAGTTTTAATTCAACACCTGGCTGTGCAACTCCAACTGTTCCAAGTTTGACCTTGCCTGGCCTATTGCCAGTCGCAATTGCTGAATTTTCAGTCATTCCGTATCCTTCGTAAATTGGTACTCCTAATGACATGAAAAACCTCAAAATTTCCGGAGAAATTGGGGCAGCACCTGATAATGCATTATCAACATTTAATAGCCCTAATTTCTTTCTTAAAGCCCTAAACCCAAGAAGCTGTGCAATGAAATTAGTTACTCTCGCAATAAAATCTCTTTCTCCCATTTCAAGTCTTCGTTTGGCTGTAATGTCCCCTAGTTTTGAAGCAAGTGAAAAAAGTAGTTGTTTTAGTTTTGAGGCATCTTTCATCCTGACCAATGCTCCAGCATGCATTCTTTCTAAGATTCTTGGAACTGCTGGAAAAACACTTGGTTGTACTTCAGCCAAATCTGTTTGAACTGTATCTATTGATTCGGCAAAATTTATAGTCCCCATGGTATGTATTCCAATTATTAAATCAACCAATCTCCCAAATACATGGCATAAAGGCAAATAGGAAAGATACTGTGGATTGTCAACACCTGTTGTAAATGATAATTCTGGTATCTGGGTAGCGACCCACTCTAGATTACCATGAGTCAACATTGAACCTTTTGGAGGTCCAGTTGTTCCGGATGTATATATCATAATTGCAGTATCTTCACTTTTAATTTCATCTTGCATTTTTATGACAAAATCTTTATCTTTTTTATATTCTTCTTTTCCTATCTCAATAAATTCATCCCATGAAATTAATTTTTCATTATCGTATCTGGTTATCCCCCTGCTTTCAAAATAAACAATTTTTGAAAGACTAGGAAGGTGTTCAATTACCTCTAATACTTTATCAACTTGCTCTTGATCTTCAGCAAACAAGACTTTAGATTCTGAATGACCAAGTAAATATTTAACTTCTGGCGATGGGTTTGTAGGGTAAAGCCCGACAGTGATGCTTTGTATTGCCTGAATTCCAATATCTGTAATTATCCATTCCGGCCTATTTTCAGAATGAACTGCTACTTTGTCTTTCGGTCCAACACCATAAAATTTTAAAGCATTTCCTACATACTGTGCTTGGTTCCAGAACTCTTCGTAACTTATCTGATGCCATATTCCAAATTCTTTATTTCTAAATGCTATTTTTTCAGGAAATCTTTCAGCAATTTCTTTTACCTTTCTTGAAGGAGTTAAACCACCATTTTTAGAAATTTCATTAAAAATTTCTTGCATTGTAATCATTTAATCACTTACTCCTAAATATGCCTCAATAACACTTGAATCTTTTGCCGCTTCTTTAGGGTCTCCATCAAATAATTTTTTACCAAAATCCATCACAATAACTTCTGTAGCAATATCCATAACCATATTCATATCGTGATCAATCAAAACTACTGTTATTTCTAGCTCTTCATGTATATCTAAAATAAATCTAGCAATATCCTCTGTTTCTTCATTGTTCATTCCAGCAGCCGGTTCATCAAGAAGCAAAATTTTTGGTTTCATTGCTAGTGCTCTACCAAGTTCAATCCTTTTTTGAATACCATAGGGTAAAGAAAGTATATAAGAATACCTGTATTCTTCAATTTCAAGGAAATCAATAATATCTTCAGCGATTTGTCTGGCTTTCTCTTCTTCTCTCCTTGTTTTTTTAGAAAAAATTAATCCTGATACCGACCCATAGTCTATATGCCTATGAGCTCCAATCAAAATATTGTCAAGTGTTGTCATATTCTCAAATAATTCTATATTTTGAAATGTTCTTGATACGCCTAAATTAGCAATTGCATCAGGTTTTATATTGCTAATATCTTCATCAAATATTTTTACAACCCCTGTTGTTGGTCTATAGATTCCACTAACACAGTTAAAAATAGATGTCTTCCCTGCTCCGTTAGGGCCTATTATTGCAAATAAAGAGTTGTCGGGAACTTCAAATGAAACTTCTGTTAGTGCATTAACTCCTCCAAAATTTAAGCTGACATTTTCAAATTTAATTAATGAGTTCATGAGAGCCACCTTTTTTTTCTTTTATAATGTTTAACATCTTTAAAAGACTTCCTTTCGGTTCCCTCAGAATTTAAACCTAAATAAAATTCTCTAACATCTTGATCAGCCAAGAGTTTTTCACTCTCATTGTCCATCACTACATTGCCTGTTTCCATTATGTATCCATGATCAGATATTTTTAATGCCATATTTGCATTTTGTTCAACAAGTAAGACTGTAACACCTTGGCTGTTAATTTCTTTTATAAGCTCTGCAATTTGTTCAACTAATTTTGGAGCAAGTCCAAGGCTTGGTTCATCAAGCAATAAGTACTTAGGATTTGACATTAAAGCCCTTCCTATCGCAAGCATTTGCTGCTCTCCGCCAGATAGATATCCTGCAACATCCTTTGATCTACCCTTTAATATTGGAAATAAATCATAAACACGTTCAACATTCTCTTGAACCGTGTCTGATGCACTAAACCCACCAAGTTTTAAATTCTCAAGAACTGTAAGTTCCGAAAATATTCTTCTTCCTTCAAGAACTTGCGCAATGCCATTTTCAACAATTTTTGAAGGAGAAGCATTAGTAATATCTACCCCTTCGACAGTAATGTTCCCTTTAGTAATGTCACCATTCTGAGTATCTAGAAGACCTGTTATTGCTCTTAACGTAGTAGTTTTACCTGATCCATTACTGCCTAGCAAAGAAACAATTTTTCCCTTTTCGACTTTTAAAGATATTCCTCTAAGTACAAGAATTACATCCTGATACACAACTTCAAGGTTTTCAACAGATAACATTTACTTAACTACTTTAAGTAATAGACAAAAATTTTTCAAGCAATACGAAATTAAAAAAAATAAACATGAAACCTGTTTAAAAAATTTACATACAAATATTGGTTACATCTAATGAAGATTTATGATGGAGAGTATGGATGAAGAAAATTTTTCTCAGCAAGAATTATTCCAACAGGAAAAATATATCTCAGATTTGATTGAAAAGAAGTCTGAAAAACAAAGAAGCTCTACAAATATTATGTTCGCTTCATCATTAGTTTCAAGCGCAATTGTTTTATCATTTTTATATTTATTTGGATTATTTGATGCTGAAGAAATAGCAATTCCTGAACCAGTTACCATTACAGAAACTGTCACTGAAAAAGAATTGGTTGTGCCACGAGTAGATTCCACAGAAATAGTATCTATAGCTGAAATAGCCACAAAGACAATAGTTCAAGTTCAAGTTGGAAATATTTCAGAAGAGGGTGAATTTTTGCCAAACGGTGGAGGCTCTGGTGTAGTAATTTCTGGAGATGGTTTAATTATGACAAATCACCATGTCATAGATAATTCAACAGAAGTAAGAGTGGTGTTTGAAGATGGAAGAATGTATGAAAGCGATATTATTGGATCCGATAGGCTCACAGATATTGGTTTATTAAAAATCGCAGCATCAAATTTAATACCTATTTCAATTGGCGACAGTGAAGCGCTTTCTGTAGGAGATTTGGCAGTAGCCATTGGTCATCCATTAACCTTGGGTGCTGCACCAACGGTTACGACTGG
>Ga0209359_10000237_pt1 | contig 13053 bp, 15 predicted proteins | sample MarorgKNORR_S2LV_FD_188224 | JGI IMG/M metagenome (GOLD analysis project Ga0209359, IMG submission 188224) | Marine microbial communities from the Southern Atlantic Ocean, analyzing organic carbon cycling - Surface_A/KNORR_S2/LV (SPAdes) (version 2) | ecosystem: Environmental > Aquatic > Marine... | reverse complement strand
TACCAGATACTGTGCCATCATCATATGCACCTGTGGTTGAGTTATACTTTAAGAATGCATTATTATCTTTCTGTAATCCAATACCTGTGAACTGAGCAACCATCATAGAAGCAAATCCAGATGCTTTACTACCATCTGCAAGTAAACCATTCATTCCAAATACAGAACGAAGTGATATGTTAAAGATATAAGGAGATGCAGAGGTTACGGTATCAATTGTTAATGCTGCTGTAGATCCAGAAACTGAAGGAAGTGGATCAGATGGTGAGTTCTGAACACTATATTTGAATACTGTGTTGCTAATCTTGTCAGTCACCACATGCTGACCATCATATCCAGTTGCAGTGATACCATCAATTACAATCGCAGTATCTACGTCAACACCAGAAAGTGCAGAACTTGTTGTGACTGTAACAACGTTTGATGATGTTGTTCCATCACCAGCCTTGATGCTGCTAATACCAACAGATCCAGTTTTAGGCCCAGTAATACGGAACTCATCAATTTTTGCTTGAATATCTAATCCAGTAGATGGATAATCTGGTTCAATCTGACGACCAGATGTAACACCATAGACTAAACCAACCTTTTCATAATACATGTCAAGGTCAGTTCTGGTATTTGATCCATATGTTTGATATGTGTCGTTAATTCTTACCTTGTTTACACCATCAGCATATTCAAAACATGTTAATTTGTGGTGTGAGAAGTTAGGTCTGTATGTATTATCAGTATAATCAAGATACACAACACCGTTTGGATCTGCGTCAAATATAGAGAACTGCCAGAAGTAACTAGCACCAGTTACACGAAATACTGCTGATGTTTCAATCCCATCGTTGAGTGGATTTGGAACATATTTTGGTCTTATCTTTGTCTTTCTTAAATCTAAACCTACTAATGAAGTTCCACGGGGTACAATTACACCACCATGAATACTATTCATCTTGAATAGAGCATTATTTACGTTTGCTAACTCATAATTTGTTGTTAGATCCCATGCACCAAAATCCGATGAGGTAGACCCAAATCGAGTTCTAAAATTACCTGATCCATCAGGAATCCATCCAGGCCTGTTGTCTATGACATGATCGCCAGGATATAGTAGAATTGTTGTTTGTGCAAATCTATCGTTGTTTAACCCTGACTGATATGAGAATCTTGCTGCTTCGATTAAAGCTCTCTGAATTGTCTTGAAAGGGCGAGTGAGAGAATTACCTTTATTTTCAATACTATCAGTCGCATCCAAGTCATTAGGACTTACATACAGGATGTTCCCGCGAACGTTCTTTAAAAAATTCTCTAATCTGGAAAGACCCATGTTGTTATTCCAATCTTATATTGATGCGTTATGGATTATTTATAGTGTATATGAATCCAATATATTTAGTCTGCGGCTTCTGCTGTGTTTCCCTCGGCAACCCAGGCCAAATAGTCTTGGTAATCGGTGTTTCCTTCATCCAAAGGAAAACTCCTTGAAGTGTTTGGTGGAAGACCTTCTTTTTGTAAGATGGCAACAGTTTTACCATCATGTGCAAGTAATTTGTATTTAGCCATAGTTAAAGCTCCGCAGAAAATGCAATGTAAACATCGGTATCAGCACTTCTTAAATATCCACCATATCCAGCAGTTCCACTTACCCCCGAACTTGCAACAATTTCTGCTGTTTGGGTTGTTCCATATCTAAGAGACATAGTATCGAAATGATCACTTACACTATTACTTCTCACCATAAATTTATTAGTTCCATTAGTAATGTCTAAACTGGGAACTACCCTCATTTTTGGAAAATTAAAAATAGTAGTAAGAGCACTGTTAGTTTCATATACTGCCAAACTTGCAGGTTTTTCACCAGACTGTCCTTCCGCATCAAAAACTTTATTATAATATCTCTTACATCTGGCCATTTCATCTCCAAATTGACGATGCTCAAACGGGGTGACTTCTGAGCCAACTTCTAATTGCATACCCGTAAGTTCAAATGTTGCACTATTTGTTGTAAACCATGTACTGGTCATATCTGGTGCTTGATCTGATGCACTTGTAGTTTTCCATGTGTTTAATGTATGTCCTGATGTTGTCTGGTTTGTTCCATAAAACAATAAAAAATAGATTTCTATTCCTTCGCCATTATCATTACTAAACTGCAATCCACTATTACCCTTAATTGTGTGTGTTACTTTTGTCCATGTATCAGCACCAGTTGGTGTTATAGCAAAAGAATATTGCCTACTTGTTCCATCTTTACTTTCTAAAACAACATAAAAAGTTTGATTAACACTTGATTTAAACCAAAAACTTAAAGTAACATAACTTGTCTCTGACAAATAATTCCAACCAGACGTAGCTAAATCTTGATCTTCAATAATATAACTCATTGAGAGTTGATCACCAGCTCCAGCACCACTAGACTGATTACCATTTGTAAGTTTAAAAGTTTTTCTAAATCCTTCTGTGTAAGGTGTTGTTCCACTAGATACTGACCCTTGAGCTTGCGTTAAGGCAGCATCCCAACCAGTTCCAGAATGTCTAAATCTATCAACAGTTTGATAACCAGAAGATGTAGATGACGTGCCTCTTTGAGCTACTTCCATAGCTCCATTAATTATAATATTACGATGAGAGAGTTGTGTTGCGTTTACTAAATTTGTTGTATTTACAGTCGTTACAGTCGCTATTCCAGTAGGCCCTACCTGAAATCCACCATTTCCTATATCTAAACGAGTTTGAGGTTGTGTGCTAGCTATACCAACATTACCAGCAGAGTCTTGATAAACTCCACCAGTTCCGCTTCTATGTAACCAACCTTCAAATCTAATGTCTGACATTTTTATTACTTTTTAGTTATTTAGTTCGATGCAGCTGTAATAGTTAATGTACCTGCATTCACTTGACGCATAATTTCATCATAATGCGTATTACCTTCACTAATTGGTACAAACATTTCAACACCATCTATAGTTGCTTTAATTGATTGGTTTTCATTTGTATCTAAATTTATACAATATTTTGCTGATGTTATGTTCATTTTTAAAGCTCCGAGTCAAATTTTATGGGATAATCATAGATAAATGTCTGAAAAGTATTACTTGTATTTGTAGGATAAGAAGTCCAACTTGTCTTGGCCGAAGTGGTGTTGGATATACTTTCAGATGTATCACCACTTCCATTTAATGCTCTTCTAGCTACATTAGAAAATGTAATAGTGGGAGCTGCTCTCATTTCCACTGGGTGCTTAATTTGTGGGTGTTGAAAATATCCATTCTGATGAATAACAAGTTTACTATATGCAGAATTACTAGTGGTCATATCGTAGTAATATCTTTTGCAAAGTTGAAGTTCATCACCATAGCTACGGTGCTCAAACGGGGTGGCCACTGAGCCAACTTCAAGTTGAACTCCTGTTAGTTCAAATGTTGCATCATTTGTTGTGTACCATGTTGAAGTGTAATTTGGGTATCTAACATTAGTATCAAAAGTACCCCATTGATTTTGAGTTATTGTTCCTGTGGCATCTGTGCCTCTAAACATTGCAACTCTAAAAAGAATACCCTGTGCATTATCGTTATCAAATTGTAAATCTGAAGTGCCTGGAATTGTTTTAGTAACTTTTGTCCAAGTATTAGCAGATAATGAACCTAAACTAAATGAGTACAATTTTCTAGTTCCATCGGCCGACAATATAAATCCATGAAATTCTTGTGCAACACTTGATTTTACCCAAAATGACAAAGTGATAAAACTAGATGTAGAAGTATAATTCCAACCACTATTTGCAGTATTTTGAGATTCTATTCTTTGACTAATGTATATGTAGTCAGAAGCTCCAGCACCACTTGTTTGATTTCCATTTGTTACCTTTAATGATTTTCTAAATCCTAAAGTATAAGGAGTAGTTCCACTCGCAACATCAGCTTGTTCAAAAGTAGGTGCTTCATCTGTACCGTTGTGTGTATGTTGAAATCTATCAACACTTCCATAACCACTCGTTGTAGATGACGTACCACGTTGAGCCACACGCATAGCTCCATTAATTATCATATTACGATTAGAGAGTTGTGTTGCGTTTATTAAATTTGTTGTATTAAGTGTTGTTACAGTGCCCACTCCAGTAACAGTTAACCCATCTGCAATGGTAACATTTGGGGTTTCTGATTCAATTGTATTGACCTTAAGTGTGCTCATTTTTATTCTTTTTAGTTATTTATCCAGAAATTTCCATTAAGGTAAGTCTACTAATGTTGTTTCCTGTTGCGTTTACTTGACACTGTAAATTTGCAGAATGTGCTGAAGTTTTTGCATTCATTCTCATCTGATAAGTATAAGAACTTGTTGTATTAGGTGAATGTATGAAATTAATTGGGTGTTTACCACCTCCCACTCTTGTGTTAATCCTATAACCTCTAGTACTAGCAGTCGTTCCGTCTAAAACAGTGCCACTACTATTGCAAACAGCAAAGTTAAACTCCAAATTTCCTTCACTAGACATATCAACATACCATGAAAGATAACCAGTTACGAGTATTTTACTATCAGATCTTGTTGGTGTAATCGAAGCAGATAAACCTGTATCAACAAAAGCATCTGATGAAAAACCCTGAGTGGTTTCACTTGTTGCTGTTGCATGAACAACTTGAATAATACCACCACTTGCACCAGATACAAGTCCGTCTCTTGGTACGATTCGATTGGTTCTGAGTTCTGACATTATGCTGAAATCTCCATTAAAACAATACTTGATGTTTGAACATCATCTCCGACACCTGACCCAGTTGAGTTACCTTGTCTATTAACATATATGGTCACGCCACTATCAGCACCATTACCACAAACTGCAGGTTGATAAGTGACTGCATTCGTAGTAGCAGGACTATCTAAAAAGTTTGATGAGATTGGGGCCATACCAGTTGATGTTACATATAAAGATCCTGTATTTCTTGAGTTTGAACCATTTGCATCTCCAATGAAAATTGTATTATCAAGTGAACCACCAGCAATTGTTCTTCCTAATCTCATGTATGCTCTATGATTACCAGAACGACCCACAGACATTTGCAACATCACAAGAATTTTACTAGTGCTGAATTTTGGTGTAATGGTCGCTGCTAGTCCTGTTACTGGGTCATATCCTGATCCACTAACACCATTAGTTGTTGAAAATATGTCTGTCTTAGCTGTTGAGACAACTTGTATGATGCCTCCTCCACCGCCAGTGGGGGTTCCATCGACTGGTAATATTTTATCTACTCTTAATTGTGATGACATAATTAATTCCTAGTGATTTTATTTATGCGACAATTTCCATGAGGGTTATACGACTTTGAACTCTAAGAGTGTCATCAGAACCACGTTTATTAACAACAAAAGTTCTAGGGCTATTCGCAGCTCCTTGTATTGAATAAGTAACTGATGATGTTGTGCTAATTTCATCATCTAACAGAACCAAACTTGGAGCATGTGCATAACTCCCACCAGCATTAGTAAAAGCACCAGTTGTGGCATTCGTAGTACCACCACTACCCTGTTGTAGTGCTGTGCCATCTCTCAGAATATTCCAACCAGTGTCTGCAGCAGAGTCAGCACTTATTAATCCTAATGTAACCATTACTAGAACATTATGACTTGTTGAGCTTGGAGTGATTGATGCAGTAAGTGATAATGTTCCATTATATGCGACACTCTCGGCAGTGGCACTATGAGCATAAACAGTTTGTATTACATGACCAGCTGCTAATGAGGAATTAAAGTTATTGTTATTAATTCCCTCTATTGTTCCGTTTGCGTGTAGTGTAATTGGCATAATTCTCCTATACGATAGTCCAAGTGCCATGAATAGTCATTGCGGTTTCAAGCGTGACAGGGCCTGCATTTAGACCGTTTGAATGCGTGGCTATATAATATCCACCAGTTCTTTTTAGTGTATTATTGAATAATAAGGAACCATCACCAATATACATCCCAACAAATGAACTACCCGCACCTACAAGAGGAACATTTGTAATACTATTCGTGTTAATACCGACATTGTTGGCATATACAGCACCACCACCAGAAGCAGTGATAATACCACTTACGCTGATATTACCTTCTCCTCCATCAAGGGTAACTCCAGTTCCAACTCGTAAATTCGCCATTTATCGAAAAATTCCTTTTTTTGTATTTATGCTATAAGTAGCGTAGCACCAGATTCAATGGTAATTCCTATTCCCGTCGCAATTGTGACTGGGCCTATTAATATGCCATTTTTGTCTTCTGGTAAAGTTAGGTGTTTATCAATTTGTTTGTCTGTCATAATAAATCCATCAAAAACAGAAACATTACCATGTGCTTGAACTGTTCCTTCTGATGTGGCAGCACCAACAGCAGTTCCTTTGACACCAGTAGTGTTAACACCAATATTCTTGGTAGTGCTAATTCCAGCAGTTCCTACAGACCATGTTCCACCTGCACCGACAGAGATACCCGTCAATCCAGCACCAGATCCAACAAAACTTGTTGCAGTTACGATACCAGCAAATGTTGCATTACCGTTTGCAAATATCGTAGCAGCAACACCTATATTGAATTGACCAGTGGAATGAATAGTCGCAGCAGTTCCAACTTTTACACCACCTGTTGCTGTCACCATACCAGAGGTGTTTACCGACATACCCTCAATCGTGAGAGTACCGTCAGCAGCATTTATTAGATCAGTATTTCCATCTATGCGAATACCCATTTTAACTCGCTATTACTTTATAAGGTATTTATAAAAAAAGTAATAGGGCAAAAAAATTGGCGGGATTTTTTCCCGCCTTTTTTGGAAGCTAAAGCTGATTTTCGTGGCCGTTAAAGTGGATTAACGTATGATAATACATCTTCGCTTGCTGTCTCACGCACAAACCGTAACACACTCATGAATTGATCCATCGTTTCACAGTCTACGGTTTTTTCATCGCCCTCACTAGAATACAGATAAAGTTTACGTTTGAGTGGATCAACGACACAACGTGTCAAGTATTCATCATCCATTAGTGATTGTTGCATATACGATGATGATAGCACAATCAATACGGTTTGTCAAATCGTAATTGTATTTCTCTTGGTTCGATATTCTGGATCATTATAATTTGGATTTTCTGGTGTAATCTCAGGGTTGAAATTTGGATCAGGATAATCCTTCCAACTTTCACCTTCATACTCAACATACAATGGATTCACATCTTTCCTTGCAGCATATACATGATAGAAACAATTTACAGGCATTCCACCTTGTGCTTGTAAGTATATGAATTCATCATCCCATCTTTTTACGATAATGTCTTGATGAGCACCGATTGGTTGTAACTGAACAGATATACTTTCAACATCTACAAGATCTTTCCAATAATCAGGTAGTTTTATCATCTTCTGACCCTTTACTCTTCCTCTATGATAAACACCAACTTCTGGGCCTTCAATGCAAGCATATCTAAGTCTCCACCCCTCTTTGCTTGGATGTTTAATATCAAATGGTTTTGGTTTTGAGTCTGCAACTCCGAATCTAGAAGCGAGCCTACCTTTGTTACCACCATCAATTGATCCAGTTACATATAAATCACCAACAATATGTACGGTATCAATTGAAGATCCACCAGATACTCTTAAACCATTCGCAGTTCCACCATCACCTCTAATATCAACGTTACCTCTTGTGCGTATTGCTGTGGGTGTTCCAATAGTGCTTTCTCTACCAACCATCAAGGTTGCATTTGCTTTGGAAAAGTCACCATCATTTCCAATCTGTGTATTACCTTGAATATATGCGGTATGATCTACTTTTTCTGCTCCTACTCCCAGTGCTTTAGGAACTATCTTTTTGGCAGCAACAATAAGTTGCCCACCATATGCGAATATTTCGTCGAATGCAAATGCCATGTTACTCCTTGTTTATTTCTGCGGGTTCTGGTAGTTTTAATTTAGACATAGCAGCAGAGACTCCCTCAAGAAGTGGTGATAACATTTGAGTTCCAAGACCACCTCTCATCGTTAGTAATCCCGATGTCATAACTTTACAAGATTGCTTTCCATCTATTGTAACATTTTTTGAGTCAAGTTTCAAGGTCTCATCTGCGTTTGCCCAAATTACTCCATGTGGAGCATTACCTTTCGCCATCAACTCTATGTCAAGTGCCTCTAATTTAATCTTACCATTTGCTGCCTTTAATGTTATGTCACCATTCTTTGATAGAATCATGACTGCTTGTTGTTGTTGGGTTAAATCATCTCCCGTCTCAATAAAAGTTGCACCAGGTGCACTCATTAAAGTATAACCTGTGCGTTCACCATCTTCATCAAAGCACATAAAATGCCTACCATCTCTCGCTTCTATGGCAACACTTGAAGTAACATCACCTTTTGGGCTTAACTTACCAAAAGTAATGCTACCATTCATAGCACTCCATACTTGGTTCCAAAAATTCTTTTTAGCAGACATTAGTATCCTCCTCCGTATCCACCACCACCGCTAGGTGTGCTAGGTGTAGATGGTGCTGGTGTTGATGGTGTGCTTGGTGCTGGTGTTGATGGAGTTGAATATCCACCACCAGTTGCTGGTGTTGTAGTTGTTGATGGTGTTGCTGGAGTGGTTGATGGAGCACTTGTTGGTGTGGTAGAGTAACTTCCTCTTGATGGAGAACTTATAGCTTCTATAGTATCTCCTTGAGTTTCAGTCTCTTCTATCTGACTTGCAGAAATTTGACCCTCAATCTGTCTCTTCTGAACACTGGCGAGTTGAGTGTCATAAACAACAATATTAGTTCCAGAGTTAGCAGAGGTTCCTGCATATCTAATACCATTTACATAATATACATTTCCATAATAAGGTTTGCCATCAACGTAACCATTTATATTTAACCCAACAAGATCATACACCTGAACTACATCTGTAATTACAGGTTCAACTGGTTGCGGATCACGAATGATATTAAAATTAGGAACAAAAGTAGCATTAACTCCTGTCTCTGTATTCATTCTAATTTGTGGTAGTTCTGTAAATCTACCTCCCTTATCAACAGATACCGATTTTATCTTCCCGAAAGGATCACAATTATATGAGAGAACACTACCATTACTTGGTATAATCTCTATCTTATCAACACCACAATTATGATTGAAGCCTGCATTTGTAACAGTCACACCTGTAAGTTCTAAAACAGCAGGATATTGAGGAACTGTTTGTGCTGGTGGAAGATAACCTTGACCACTATCCTTAATAATTACTTGCACAACAACTCCATTCTCAATTATAGTTTGGAGAACAGCACCACTACCATTATTACATGGATCAAGAACTTGAACCTGTGGTGGTGAAGTATATCCAAAACCACCACTTACAAGATCAACTGCAATTAAATTACCACTACCATCTACAACTGGATTAGCACTTGCTCCAACACCACCACCTCCAAAGAACTTGAGTTTTGGCGGGCCACAAGGTTGATCACCAGTTAAGCAAGGATCAGATCTCAGTAGATTTTTGGGAGTTAATGCATTGACCTCACTAATTGTCAAAAATCTAACTTTCTCATCACCATCAATAAAAATAAATTCTGTTTCTGGATTTAATTCTGCATATGCATTTGCATCAGCAAGTGATACATCTTTAATGTATCCATCAGTTTCGCTGATGTATCCTACTTTAATATTATCAAATGACGTTTGTGTTATTGGCATTATTCTAAACTCTCTTTAACTGTGTCAAATATAACATCGTGTGGTGTTGTAGTGTGTGCAATACCAACCATCTTAACAACACTTCCATCTTCCCTTGTATGAGAGTGGAACGGGCCGTAATATGGTTGACCTTTAACATAACCAACTAGATTAGTTAGGTCTTTTGTTCTTGACTTTGGTTTAGCAAATACTTTCTTTATTGTAACACCTTTTTTACTGGAACTCAACTTTTCAATACTAGTTCCATAGGATTTTCTATCAGGAACAGAGTTTGCGGTGTTCTGTGCAGAGTCTGCAATAGATGAAGTGCTAGGTTTATCTGAAGATCCACCACCATTTTGCATAGTGAACGTATCATTTGGTGAACATTCTGATTTAGGATCACAATCAAATATCTTAGTGATTGAATTGACAAAATTTAAAGATGTTGCAATATCAAAGTTCATACCACCTAAAGCACCTAAACCTAACCCACTTGATAATGGGCCAGAAATTGCAGCACCTTGACCAGCAATGGCACTCAAGATTCTTGGATTAGTTGCTGCTAGACTACCAGCAGCTGCAATTAAATTAGGGATATTACCAGTTTCAATTGCTCCAAAAGCAAGACCAATCCCACTCAAAAGATTTTCATTAACACCCAATAAATTTGAGGTCAGCATTAATCCTGCTGCTATACCGTCTGGATCTGATTTATCATCAATTAATAATAGAGCATCCGCGATCAACTGTTGATTATCTGGTGTGTTTTGACCAGCAGAATCAATCAATGAAAGTAATCCACTACCCCAAGTGCCATCTGACCAATAACGATTCGCACCTCCAACAGTATTAGGATCTATTTTGGCTTCAGATGCTACAGTTTGAGTTATACTTAAAACTAAAGCACCAGAGGATAGAGATGCTAAAACATTATTTTCGTTTATTGCATTATCAATAGTTCCTATATTTTCTGATCCAGTTTCTGTTGATGATCCTCCAAGAGAATTTTGAATTTCATCAACTACAGGGCCAATTGCACTATCAAATCCCGACATAATGGTATTAATTGTTCCTCCTAATACTTCGCCAATAATTTCTTCTGTTTCGCAAAGAGGTGTAGGTCTATAGAATCCATCAGCAGATGGTGGTGCAACATCTCCAGCACCAGGTGTATCTAAAGTAGGAACACTAGGTATCACTGCTGATGTGCTCACACCAGCAACTCCTGCTTCAGATGTGGCAGCATTAGCAGCAGCATTTTCTGCTTTCTTTTTCTTTCTATTAAAGGCATTCTTCAATGCAGCAGCAAGTAATCCTACAAGTGCAATTCCTGCTAACCCATTAAACATACAAGCAATTTTTTCCAGACCTTTTACTTTTTTATCTAATACGTCTAATTTATGTGAGGGTGGAGTTACATTTTCTAATGGTAATAATTTTTCATTAAATTCTTTAGTTGTGAACTGTTGAACTTTACCCATTATTCCTTTCATATATTTTGCCATCTCCTCGGCCCCTTCTTCAATTGCTTGATCTATATCTTTATTATTTTCAAGAATAGGTAAACCAGCAGCGAGATCAGCATCTAGAAGAGATTGTTGAAACTTTTCTATCTTAGCAGATATTTTTTCTATGACTGTCTGCATATTTTTCACATCAGATTGATTATCTGGATCAGGGCAAGCGAGTGCATGTTTCTCGGTTAAGACACCATATTTTTTTCTATCAGCAGTGCTTTTTAAATTATTTGCATCTGATGATTCTTTCGTTACATTTTCTTTTGATGGTGAACTATATGCATCATTTCCTGCTTGTTTGGGTGAAAGATCTCCATCCTTAAGATGTTTCTGCTCAACAGGCTCTTCTTCCATCATCTTAGAGTAGAAACTCACTGGAGTAAAGTTTTGGCCACCACTACCCTCAGTTCCCATTCTCCTTTCAAGTTTAGTCTTAGCATTGTTACCAAGACAACCCATAATTATTGGAGCCTGTTGATCCTTTCCATCAAGAAAGAAACCAAAAACAAAACTACCTTGTTTGAGTGCAGGTGTTTGATATGATCCACCGTGACCAGAACCAGCAGTCACAGGATACATTACCTGAGCCCAAGGAAGTTGCTCTGCAGTTACATCAGATTCTTCTTGCTCATGTTGACCAATTATTCTAACCTTATATCTGTAACCCCATGCTGGCATCTCTGAAACTTCTTCAAACTTACCAGGATTTTGATTTTCTCTCCACGTTGAATCATCAGCAACCTGGCCTATAAACCAAAGAAAACTGCTACCTAAAAAACCAGGATTAAATAGTGATCCTCCCTCCATTTTTTAATCGTCGTATACCCTACATTCAAATGAATCAGGATGATTATCGCAATATATTTCTAAATGTTTATCTTCGTGACGAGTGTGCCAATCATTTATCTTACCTTCATTAGGATCTACTTCTTCTTCTGTGTGATCATGAAATGCATCATTGTGAAGTTTTAAATCTGATTCAGAATACTCTAACATACCATGATTAACGTGCTCTTTCCCATCTTTAGGATCAATGTTTGCATGGCTTAGATCTTGATTTGGAATTTTAGTGGTCATAGTTACCTTCTACTGTGATTACCTTTTCTACCGAAGGAGTCTCTTGCTAAATTTAATTTAGTATAAGTTCCTGCGGAGTCAACATAGTGGCATAAGTCGGCTATAATATATAGACCACCACTTTCCTTGTTTACTGTATCATCTTTTTCACCTTTGACAGAAAATATATCAACAAATATTACATCTCCTGCATGTAAACTGAAGTCTCCAGCAATTGTTATCTGCATCATGCTAGAGAAAAGTTGATTGTATCTACGAATCGCTTGATTTAATGTTTGTGCTGCTTTAAAATTATCTTTTTGGTTCTCTTTTATTTGTTCCTCAGTAGCACCAGATGGTAAAGTTCCACTATCAATCATCATGAATGTTGTTCTAGTAAAATCTTTAGTTGGAGTTTTAAATTTTTCATTGAACACAGGTAATCCTTTTCCAGCAAGTTTTACTTTCTTTTTCTCTACAGCTTCATCAGCAGTTTTTTCATTAACCACATACTTGCAGTTGTAAGGATCAAACATAACCAACTTAGTTTTATATGCACCCATGTTCATTTTAGATTGAACATTTATAGAACTATCTGCTTGATGCTGTAATATTTTTCCATCATAACCAGCTGGGATACCCTCTTTTGCATCAGTAGAGTTATTAAAAACATATGACTTCTTCTGTTCTTTATCAAATAATTTATCAATTGATTTGAATTGATATCCATTTGCAGTTTCAAAGAAAAGAAATCCAGCACTACCATCTTCTCCACCTTCAGGTATTGATTGTTTAGAGAGCAAGT
>Ga0209359_10000236_pt1 | contig 13053 bp, 10 predicted proteins | sample MarorgKNORR_S2LV_FD_188224 | JGI IMG/M metagenome (GOLD analysis project Ga0209359, IMG submission 188224) | Marine microbial communities from the Southern Atlantic Ocean, analyzing organic carbon cycling - Surface_A/KNORR_S2/LV (SPAdes) (version 2) | ecosystem: Environmental > Aquatic > Marine... | reverse complement strand
TAGTTTTATTTCTTCTAAATACTCTTTTGGATATTTCATCATTATTTTAATAAATCTTTTATTATTTTACTTACTAATGAAAAATCTAATACATCGCCGTGATTTTTTTTTAAGACTCCCATAATTTTTCCCATATCTTTCATAGAACTTGCATTAACTTTTTTTATGGTTTCTTCACATATTTTTTTCGTTTCACTTTCATCAAGTTGATTTGGTAAAAATTCGCTTATAATGACTAATTCTTTTTTTTCTGATTTTAGAAGGTCTTCCCTGTTAGCATTTTTGTAGGCTTCACAAGAATCGTTTCTTTGTTTTACCATTTTCTTAAGAATCGCTAAAATTTCATCATCTTTTAAACTACCTTCTTTAACCTTTTTTAATATCTTAACGTCTTTAATTGCTGAAATAATCAATCTAAGAGTTGGATAAGTACTTTTATCTTTGTTTTTTAAAGATTGATTGAGTTTTTCTTCTATTTTTTTTTCAAGCGACATTTTGATTTAATACTTTAACCACAGTTTACTCCAAAATAAAAAGATCTTTCTTGACGATCTAAAGACTATCTCCTATGTTTCGCAAAATCTTGTTTATAAGTTTTTTACTTTAACTCATGAGTTGTATTTGAGACAGAAAATAAAAAAAATTGAAAATCAAAAAGAACAATCTACTGGTATTATAGTCTTTGAAGATGGAACAACTTTTTACGGCATTGGAATTGGTCATCAGGGATGCGCGGTTGGAGAAGTTTGTTTTAATACTTCAATTACTGGCTATCAAGAAATTCTAACCGATCCTTCATACTCTGATCAAATAATTAATTTCACCTTTCCTCATATTGGAAATGTTGGAACAAACCCGGAAGATAACGAGGCAGATAAGGCTTGGGTAAAAGGAGTTATCTTTAATTCTGAAGTATCAGAACCTTCTAACTATAGATCAATAAAGAATTTAGATAAATGGTTAAAAAAAAGAAAAATAGTAGGAATAGTTGGATTGGATACCAGAGTTATAACTAATTATATTAGGGATAAAGGGGCTCCGAAAGGTACAATACAATATAAAAAAAATTGTAAGCACGACGTAAATAAATTAATAAAATTCTCGGAAGAATGGAGCGGATTGGCTGGTTTAGATTTAGCTAAAAAAGTAAGTTGTAAAAATTTGTATTATTGGTCATCTTTTAAATCATGGGATAAGAAAAAAGGATACGTAAAATTGTCCTCTCACAAGTATAAAATAGTTGCCATAGACTATGGTATAAAAAAAAATATTCTTAGATGTTTTTCAGATATTGGCTGTAAAGTAATTGTGGTACCAGCAAACTATTCTGCAAAAAAAATATTAAAATTAAAACCTGACGGAGTATTCTTGTCTAATGGTCCAGGCGATCCTGCCGCAACTGGTTTATACGCCATTCCGATTATTGAAGAACTAATCAATAATAATATTCCAATTTTTGGAATTTGTCTTGGGCATCAACTTTTATCATTGACTTTAGGTGCTAAAACGAAAAAAATGGTTTTAGGTCATAGAGGTGCGAACCATCCAGTGAAGGATTTATCAACTAACAAAGTTGAGATAACAAGTCAGAATCATGGATTTGAAGTAGATCCGATTTCAATACCTGAATTTGTTAAAATTACACATAAATCATTATTTGATAATGGTATTGAGGGAATTGAGGTAGAGGAAAAAAAAGTTTTTTCTGTTCAATACCACCCTGAAGCAAATCCTGGTCCTCAAGATAGTAAATATTTATTTGATAAATTTCTAAAAAATATAAATTTAGTGAAAGAAAATGGGAAAAAGAAAAGATATTAACAAAATTTTGGTAATTGGTGCTGGGCCAATAGTTATTGGGCAAGCCTGTGAGTTTGATTATTCAGGAACTCAAGCTTGCAAAGCTCTAAAAGATGAGGGATATAAAGTAATTTTAATTAATTCAAATCCCGCAACAATAATGACAGACCCAGATATAGCAGATAAAACTTACATTGAACCTATTACCACTGAAATAGTGGAAAAAATTATTATAAAAGAAAGACCTTGCGCAATATTACCTACAATGGGTGGTCAAACTGCTCTTAACACTGCAATTGTGATGGAAAAAAAAGGTATTCTAAAAAAATATAAAGTTGAGTTGATAGGAGCAAAAGCTAAAGCGATTTCAAAAGCTGAGGATAGAGATTTGTTCAGGAAATCAATGAAAGAAATTAATTTAGATTTACCAAATTCAGAAATAGTAAATTCAGTATCAGATTCCAAAAAAGTTTATAAAAAAATTGGATTGCCTGCGATTATCAGGCCATCATTTACTCTAGGAGGATCAGGCGGTGGAATTGCAAAGAACAAGGATGAATTCTTTAATCTCATAAAGACAGGACTAGCTGAGTCACCTAAAAATCAAGTTCTTGTAGAACAATCGTTAGAGGGTTGGAAAGAATTCGAGATGGAGGTGGTTAGAGATAAAAAAGATAATTGTATAATTATTTGCTCTATTGAAAATATCGACCCTATGGGCACACACACAGGAGATTCTGCCACTGTTGCTCCAGCATTAACTCTAACTGATAAAGAATACCAGGTTATGAGAAACGCTTCTATTGCTTGCCTAAGAAAAATAGGAGTTGAAACTGGTGGTTCAAATGTTCAGTTCGCAATTAATCCAAAAGATGGAAGAATGGTGATTATAGAGATGAACCCAAGAGTTTCGAGGTCTTCTGCTCTTGCCTCAAAAGCCACTGGATTCCCTATAGCAAAAGTAGCAGCAAAACTAGCTATTGGATATACTCTTGACGAATTACAAAATGAAATTACAGGTACTACTCCAGCTTCATTTGAGCCTACAATAGACTATGTGGTTACAAAAATTCCAAGGTTTACTTTTGAAAAATTTAAGTCAGCAAAGCATAATTTAGGTACTTCTATGAAGTCTGTAGGTGAGGCTATGGCCATTGGTAGAAATTTTAAAGAGTCTCTCCAGAAAGGATTAGTTTCATTAGAAATAGGTTATAAAGGCCTTGATGAAATAAAAGAAATTTCAAAAAAAGAAATCATTTATAAATTAAAACAAAATCTTCCCAATAAATTATTATTAGTAGCAGAAGCATTTAGAAGAAATTTTAGTATCGAAAAAATTTATAAAATAACAAAAATTGATAGATGGTTTCTTAAACAAATAATGGAATTAGTAAAGGAGGAAAAGAAAATTAAAAAATTTGGTATTCCTAAGTCCTATAAAAAATTTGCTTTAATTAAAGCACTTGGATTTTCTGATGAAAAAATTGCAGAATTAACTAATGAAAATTTATTAAAAGTAAAAAAAGAAAGAGAAAAATTTGGAATATTTCCTTTTTTTAAAAAAATAGACACATGCGCTGGTGAATTTAAATCTGAAACCCCATATATGTATTCCACCTATCAAGTTCATAATAAATCATCAAGTTCGTGTGAATCAAATCCTACTAATAAAAATAAAATAATTATTCTTGGTGGGGGACCGAATAGAATAGGACAAGGTATTGAATTTGATTATTGCTGTTGTCAGGCTAGCTTTGCATTAAAACAAAAAAATTTTGAAACTATAATGATTAATTGCAACCCTGAAACTGTTTCTACAGATTATGATACGAGTGATAGATTGTATTTTGAGCCTCTTTTAGAAGAATATGTAATTAATATAATTAAAAAAGAAATGCAAAATGGGAATGTGTTAGGGGTGATAACTCAATTTGGCGGTCAAACTCCGATTAAGTTAGCAAAATCTTTAGATGAAAATGATATTCCAATTTTAGGAACTCAATATGACTCTATAGATTTAGCCGAAGATAGAGAGAGATTTAAAGAAATTTTAATTAAAGAAAATTTAAAGCAAGCAGAAAATGGTATTGCTTATGATAAAAAAGAGTCGATAAAAATAGCTGAAAAGATCGGGTTTCCAATAGTTATAAGGCCTTCTTATGTTCTTGGAGGTAGAGGAATGGAAATAATTCACAATAAACCAGATTTAAAAAAATATATAGATGAGGCAGTTAAGGTATCTGGAAAAAATCCAGTTTTGATAGATAAATTTTTAAACGATGCAACTGAAATTGATGTTGACGCGATTTGTGATGGTGAAAACGTGTTTATTGCAGGTGTTATGGAACATATTGAAGAAGCAGGTATTCACTCGGGTGACTCGGCTTGCTCGCTACCTCCTTACACTTTAAATAAAGAAATTTTGGAAATTATCAATAACCAAACTAAACAACTGGCTCTTGCTTTAAAAGTAGTAGGTTTAATCAATATACAATTTGCAATAAAACAAAATAATGTTTTTGTTTTAGAGGTTAATCCTAGAGCGAGCAGAACTGTTCCTTTTGTTTCCAAAGCCTCAGGTATTTCAGTTGCTAAAATAGCATCTAGAGTAATGGCAGGAGAAAAATTAAATAATTTTTCATTAGAAAGGAAAAATTTAAATACTTACGCTGTAAAAGAAGCTGTTTTTCCGTTTAATAAATTCCCAGAAGTAGACGTGCTATTGGGTCCAGAAATGAAATCAACAGGTGAAGTTATGGGTTTTGATAAAAATTTTGGAATGGCATTTGCAAAAAGTCAATCTGCTGCTGGAAATGAGCTACCTCAAAAAGGAAATATATTTGTTTCTGTGAAAGACAGTGATAAATCGAAGATAATCAATGACATCAAACAACTTCACAGTTTAGGATTTAAAATTTTTGGAACTTCGGGCACTTCTAAATTTCTTAATTCTGCAGGTATAAAATGTAAAACAATTAATAAAGTTTACCAAGGATCTCCACATATAGTTGACAGTTTAAATGAAGGTAGAATCAGCGTTGTTATAAATACATCAGAAGGTTCGAAGTCTATATCTGACTCATTTAGTTTGAGAAGATCTGCGTTGATAAATAAAGTTCCTTATTTTACAACATTAGCCTCAACTAAAGCATGTGTAGAGGCAATTACATCAAAGAGAAAAAATATTTTAGAAGTTAGAGCTTTGCAAGAAACTTAATTTAACTTTCTACCTTCCAGTCAGTTTCAAATGTTACATAGTTAATTTGAATACATCTTCTCTCTTTTTTAATTTCTTTCTTCTCCATACCATGCCAAGTATCAGGACCGCTAGTAAAGAAATAGCCATAGTTATGTTTAAATGGAACAGTTTTAATTTTTTTTAAATCTTTATCGTAAAGATCAGTTCCTAGATTTTCAGACTCATTGTGTGGGTTTACGAAAACTAATGATGACATAAGCTTTTCTTTAATATCGCAGTGTGGTTTTAACCAGAACCCTTTTCTATCACAAATAATTTCTAATCTAACAAACGATTTTGATAAATCTTTTTTAATTAAGTTTCCAATTAATCTGTAAGTTTCTTTTGAACAAAGTTCATCAATAAATAACTTTAAATTTGGAAACAATTTTGAATTATCTTTAGTAACAAAACACCTGTATTTCTTTGCTTTACCACCACTGGAAATACCAGTTCTAAAATTACCTCCGCCTCCATCAATAGCTCTCGTTCCATCGTAAGATAAATTATCCTTTGTTGGATCAGCAATTTTAGCCTCGCAAATCTCTTTGACGGTTTCTTCATTTAATGGATCTTTTAATTCCCAATGATCAAATGGATTTTTATGTAACGTAGATTTATTTTTTAACGACTCAATTAGTAACATTATCTTTTATTTTATTTTTTATTGTTGTAGATATTCTATTAACCTCATCTAACTTATTATATGACCATAAGTCAACCCTGTCTTCAAGATTTCTGATAATGCCGAGTTTTTTAAATTGAGAATAAAATTTAAGGAATCTTTCATTATTTCTTTTGCTATTCATCTGCGCCACATAGATTGGTTTACCAGTTATTGCAGCTTCTGAAATCATTGAAGTTGAGTCACAAGTGACAATTATAAAATCAGCAATGGCAAGAGCTGAAAGATATAATTTTTTTTCTACCTCTTTATAAACTATATTGTTGTGACTAAAAGCATTAAAAGCCTTTTTTTTAATGTGATCAGGGGTTCTATATGATGGGATTACCACAATTTTATATTTATCCGGAGTAAAAATAGTTTTTACCTGATTAAATACTTGATCTATTTGTTCTTCTGAAAAATTATAATATTTATTTGGACCACCAAGAATAAAAGAAACAATTTTTTTATTTTCTTTGTCTAAGGAAATATAGTTTCTATTTTTTTCAACTTCTATATTAGAAACATAATGAATTGCACCAGTGGTTTTAATGACATTATCGCCTGAAAGAGCATCATGCTCAGGACAAATTATTAAATCAAAATGTGACCTTGCGACCTTTGGGTCCTGAATGTGTATATTAAAAATTTTTTTTCCGTATTTTTTCTTCAAAGCTAAAGAGGGTATTACACTTTTTCTACCGCAAGATATGATTACTTTACTATCAAAAATAAATTTTGATTCTAAAACATTTAGTGAAATAGGAGTAAATTTTGGTGGTATTAAGTTCCAAAAACTTTTTAATTTGATTTTTTGATGTTTATAATTCAAATTTAATGCATTAGCTAAGCCCTCCACCTGACTTATCATACCGTGCATACCCTGAGTTAAAAGTAGTGCTTTTAATTTTGACATTTGATATTATATAACCTCATTAATATGAATAATAAATCAACTAAGCACACAAAAGTGTTAATTCTTGGATCTGGCCCTGCTGGGTATACAGCGGCTATTTATGCTGCTAGAGCAATGTTAAAGCCAATTCTAGTCTATGGATCTGTGCCAGGAGGTCAGCTTACTACTACCACAGATGTAGAAAATTATCCTGGATATTCGAAAGTGATTCAGGGTCCTTGGTTAATGGAAGAAATGAAAGGTCAAGCGCAAGCTGTAGGCACCGAGATGATACAAGATCATATTAAAAAAGTAGATTTATCAAAAAAACCTTTTTCAGCATACGGAGATAGTGGTCAAATATATACCGCTGATAGTATTATTATTTCTACAGGCGCTCAAGCTAGATGGCTAAATTTAAAGTCCGAACAAAATTTTAGGGGCTTTGGTGTATCAGCTTGTGCAACATGTGATGGTTTTTTCTTTAAAGAAAAAGAGGTGGCTGTTGTTGGAGGTGGAAATGCTGCTGTTGAGGAAGCAATGTTTTTAACTAAGTTTGCTTCTAAAGTTCATCTTATACATAGAAGAAATGAATTAAGAGCTGAAAAACTATTACAAGAAAAATTAAAAGCTAATAAAAAAATTAAAATTACCTGGGATAGTGTTGTAGAAGAAGTTGTGGGTACAAATGAACCCAAAGGAGTAAATGGGATTAAATTAAAAAATGTTAAAACAAATAATATAACTGAACTAAAAATTGATGGCTTGTTTATAGCAATAGGCCACGATCCAGCTACATCTTTGTTTAAAGACCAATTAAAGATGGATAAGGAAGGATATTTAATTACCAAACCTGACTCAACAATTACTAATGTGCCTGGCGTATTTGCTGCAGGTGATGTGAAAGATAAAATTTTCAGACAAGCTGTTACTGCCGCAGGCATGGGTTGTATGGCTGCTCTCGAGGCTGAAAAACATCTTTCTCAGAAATGAAAAATAATTTACATGTTTTCTTAGGAGCAACTGTTGCTGATGCTGCTGCTAGACCCTTACATTGGGTTTATAATCAAAAAAAACTCTTAACATATATAAAAGGGAAAAGAGACTTTACTTTTTTAAGTAAAAATAAAAGTCCTTTCTATAGTATTAAGACTGGAAAAGTTTCTGGTTATAATGATGTAGGTCAAGTTATGTTCCAAACATTAATTGAAGGAAATAATAATGTAGAAAAAAGGTTTAAAAAAAAAATAATTAAACATTTTGGTTCTGGAAGTATCTATTGGAAAAACTATAATTTAAGAGCTAAGTATAGAAAAGTTAAAGACTGGCGAGGAATAATTAAAGGTCCGTGGATTCATCAAAATATTATTGAAGCAGTTAAAAATATTAAAAACAAAAAAAAAATAACTGGTGGAAAAAAAGTAAATGAGTCAGATGGATATTGTGCTGCACTACCCTTCTTTTTATATGGCTATAATTTTAAAAAGTTGAAAAAGATTATTTCGATAGTTACCGTTTCAAAGATAAGTATTAAGTATGCTTTAGCTAAATTTTATCTATTAGATTTAGCTCTAAAAGGTTCTAAAGATCCTATAAATGAATTTATTTTGAAATATAAGAAAAATTCATACTTCAAAAATATTGTGAAAGGTATTGAAAAAGTAAAGAAGCTTAAAAAAAAACCACATTCTTTAGTAGTAAGAAAACTTGGCATGGCCTGTAGTTATCCTGGAACTTTTGAGAGCTCAATTCATTCTATTTTAATTTCCACTAATTATAAAAATTCTATTTTAAGAACTATCAAAGCTGGTGGATGTAATTGTTCAAGAGTAAATTTTATCGGAGCTTATTTTGCCGCTTTAAAAGGATTTGAAACGATTCCAAATAGTTGGATAAAAAAAACATTAGTTGCCAAAAAAATTTTAAATCAAAGATAAAATACTCATATATTCTATTTCAAGCTTTTACAAAATATTGAAATTTTCTCTAAAGCTTTTTTAAGATTTTCCATAGAAGTCGCATAAGAAATTCTGAAAAATCCTTCTAATCCAAATGCTGAGCCTTGAACAACTGCTATTCCATAATTTTCTAGTAACGACTGAACAAAGTCAGTATCACTCTTGATTTCTTTTCCTCTAATGTCTTTTTTTCCTATTAAACCTTTGCAGCTCGGAAAAACATAAAAAGCTCCATCAGGTTTTAAACATTCAATTCCATCAATTTTATTTAATGCATTTACAACTAAATCTCTTCTTTCTTCAAAAGATTTTGCTCTTTTTTGTATAAATTTTTGTTCACCATTTAAAGCTTCTACGGCGGCGGCTTGGCTTATAGAAGATGGGTTAGTTGTAGACTGAGACTGTATCTTAGCAATTGCTTTTATTATTTCTTTTGGACCAGCCGCGTATCCTATTCTCCATCCTGTCATAGAATAAGCTTTGCTTACACCGTTCATTGTTAAAACTCTATTTTTTAAATTATTTATTTGAGCAATAGTAAAAAATTTAAAATCTCCGTAAATAATATGTTCATAAATATCATCACTTAAAATAAATACATGAGGATGCTTTTCTAAAATTTTACCTATCTCTTTAATGTCTTTTTCAGAGTAACATGCTCCAGTAGGATTAGATGGTGAATTCAATATTATCCATTTTGTTTTTTTTGTAATAGATTTTTCTAATTCTATAGGGTTAATCTTAAAACCTTGTTTCTCGTTACACTCTAAAACAACAGGTGTGCCCCCAGCTAATAAAACTATGTCTGGGTAAGAAACCCAATAAGGAGCTGGGACTATAACTTCATCACCTTCATTTAAAGTAGCCATCATAGTATTGTAAATTACTTGCTTGCCCCCCGTCCCTACAGTTATTTGATCAATTTGATAATCAAGATTATTTTCTCTTTTAAATTTTTTTATTATCGCTTTTTTAAGGTTTGGAGTGCCATCAACTGCTGTATATTTAGTGTCTCCATCTCTTATAGCTTTTATAGCCGCCTCCTTTATGTTATCTGGAGTGTCAAAATCAGGCTCGCCAGCCCCTAAGCCAATTATATCTTTGCCAGATGCCTTCAATTCCTTAGCTTTTTGAGTGACTGCTATAGTAGGCGATGGTTTTATACGTTTTAAACTATTGGAAACTATGCTCATTGAAATTTATAATATCTTATTTAAATTATTAATAACATAAAATGAGTAATACGTATCAAGAAAAATTAAATGATTTAGAATCAGGCTCCCCTGTTGTTAAAAAAAAACTAGAGGGTGGAATCAGATTTAAAATAAAGAGCGATTTTCAACCCAGCGGTGACCAACCTGACGCTATAAAAAAAATTCTTAAAAATCTTAACAATAAAAAGCATGAACAAGTGCTTTTAGGAGTAACAGGCTCAGGTAAAACTTTTACAATGGCTAAAGTAATAGAAAAAACTAATCGTCCAGCTCTGATTTTAGCCCCTAATAAAACACTAGCGGCCCAATTATACGGTGAGTTCAAAAATTTTTTTCCAAATAATGCAGTTGAATATTTCGTATCGTATTATGACTATTATACTCCTGAGGCCTATGTGCCAAGATCTGATACTTACATAGAAAAAGAGGCATCTATAAATGAACAAATAGATAGGATGAGACACTCAGCTACTAGGTCATTATTAGAGAGAGATGACGTGATTATTGTAGCCAGTGTTTCTTGCATTTATGGTCTAGGATCGGTCGAAGCTTATTCGAAAATGACAATTACACTTAAAAAGAATTATGAGTACGAGAGAGATCATTTAATAAGAGCATTTATCAATCTTCAATACAAAAGAAATGACCAAAATTTTTTTAGAGGAACATTTAGAGTAAGAGGGGAAAATTTAGAAATTTTTCCGTCTCATCTAGAAGATAGAGCTTGGAGAATTAGTTTTAATTTTAATAAGTTAGAGAAAATAGAAGAATTTGATCCTTTAACTGGAGATAGGACTAATGATTATTCAATAATAAAAATATATGCTAATAGTCATTATATAACTCCTAAACCAACAATAGACCAAGCAATAAAGGAAATAAAAATTGAACTTGAAGCAACTTTAAAAAAACATCAAGCTGATAACAAGCTTTTGGAAGCACAACGATTAAGAGAAAGAACAAAATTTGACTTAGAAATGATAGAAGCAACAGGAACATGTGCGGGTATTGAAAACTACTCAAGATTTTTATCAGGAAGAAAGCAAGGAGAACCACCTCCCACTCTTTTTGAGTATTTTCCTGACAATTCAATTATTTTTGTTGATGAAAGTCACGTAACAGTTCCACAATTAAATGGGATGTACAAGGGAGATCATACAAGAAAAAAAACTCTTTCTGAATATGGTTTTAGACTCCCCTCCTGTATGGATAACAGACCGCTTAAATTTGAAGAATGGGATTTGATGAGAACTCAAACAGTTTTTGTTTCCGCTACTCCTGGTCCATGGGAATTAAAACAAACAAAGAATGAATATATTGATCAAATTATTAGACCTACAGGTTTGATCGATCCGCCAGTAGAGATCAGACCGGCTAAAACACAAGTGGATGATTTGATGCACGAGTCTAAAGAGATAGTAAAAAAAGGTTATAGAGTTTTAGCAACAACTTTGACTAAAAAAATGGCAGAGGATTTAACTGAATACCTTCATGAAAATGGATTAAGAGTTAGATATATGCATTCCGACATTGATACTTTGGAAAGAATAGAAATTATTAGAGATTTAAGAATGGGTGTATTTGATATTTTAGTTGGGATAAATTTATTAAGGGAGGGTTTAGATATTCCAGAATGTGCGTTAGTAGCTATTCTAGATGCAGATAAGGAAGGATTTTTGAGATCTGAAACTTCCTTAATTCAAACTATAGGGAGGGCTGCAAGAAATGTTGATGGAAAAGTCATACTATATGCGGATAAAGTAACTAAAAGTATTACAAAAGCTATTAAAGAAACTGATAGGAGAAGAAATAAACAACTAGAGTATAACAAAAAAAATAAAATTACTGCTGAGTCAATTAAAAAAGAAATAAGTGATATTTTAGAGTCCGTGTATGAAAAAGACTATGTAAAAATTAGTGAAGGTTCAAATGTTGGTGGTAACCTTAAAAAACACTTAAAAGCATTAAATAGAAAAATGAAAGAATCAGCCTCTAACCTTGAGTTTGAAGAAGCAGCAAAAATAAGAGATGAGATAAGAAAATTAGAGGCAAGCGAACTAGAAATAAGTTTAGACCCTAAAATTACTCAATACAAACTTAAAAATAAAGTATATCCTAAAGGAAGGTCAACAATGGGTATGCCTGGAACGAAACCTCGAAAAGCGATAAAAAAATGGAAGCCAAAAAAATAATTATTACTGGTGGAGCTACTAGAATTGGTGCTGCAATTGCAAAAAGTTTAGTAAGTTATGATGTTCAAATAACTATTCATTTTAACAAATCTCAAAATGCTGCAAAAAAACTTAAAAAAGAATTAGAGGAGCTTGGTGCAGAAACACATTTGATTAAAGCAGATTTAAATAATTTAGTTCAGATACAGAAGGTTATAAAAGAATCATATAAGAAAATGGGTGGTATAGATTGTTTGATTAATAATGCCTCAATATTTGAAAATGATAATTTAATTAATTTTTCTGAAAAAAGCTTTATTAAACATTTTAATGTAAACCTAAAAGCTCCAGCGATGCTTACACAACATTTTAGCAAGTTTGTAAAAAAATCTGAAGGAGTAGTTATAAATATTATCGATCAAAGAATTAAAAAGTTGACACCCTTCTTTTTCTCTTACACATTAAGTAAAGCAGCTTTAGGTACTTTAACAGAGACATCGGCAATGAAGTTAGCTCCAAACATAAGAGTAAATGCAATTTCACCTGGTCCTACCCTTAAAAACAAAAGGCAATCTGAAAGTCATTTTAAAAAACAATGGAAATCTGTTTTGTTAAAAAAAGTGGTTAAAACTGAAAATATTTGTAAAACCGTAAAATTTCTTATTAATAATGATAATATTACAGGCCAAATAATAAATGTAGATAGTGGTCAAAGACTTGCATGGCTAACACCGGATATTATAAATTCCAAGGAATGAAATTAATAAAATTTAAAAATAAAAATAAATACAAATATACAAGAAATGTGATAATAAAAAATCTTGTTTTAAATATTTATATTGGCCTACATGATTTTGAAAAAAAGAAAAAACAGAGGGTTAGGTTTAATTTAAGTATTGGCACTGACGAAAATATAAAACCAGATAATAATAACCTTCAATCTATTGTAAATTATGAAGATGTCATAAACAAAATTATTTTAATTACAAATAAAAAACATTTTGAGTTACTAGAAAGTTTAGCTGAAAGTATTTTTGAAATGATTTTTAACTATCATCTGGTAAAAAAAATTAAATTAAAAATAGAAAAATTAGATATTATAAACACAAC
>Ga0209359_10000235_pt1 | contig 13090 bp, 16 predicted proteins | sample MarorgKNORR_S2LV_FD_188224 | JGI IMG/M metagenome (GOLD analysis project Ga0209359, IMG submission 188224) | Marine microbial communities from the Southern Atlantic Ocean, analyzing organic carbon cycling - Surface_A/KNORR_S2/LV (SPAdes) (version 2) | ecosystem: Environmental > Aquatic > Marine... | reverse complement strand
TTCCTCATATAAACCCTGGTTTGATGTCACAAAATGAAATAATCGAATACAAAAAACATTCACCGTCAGGTGGTTTGATGTTAGAGACATTTTCGTCAAGAATTAACGAAAAAGGTCATGCTCACTATGGAGCTAAAACCAAAAATATAAAATTAAGACTCGATACTTTAAATAATGCAATGGAAAAAAAATACCCTATGACTACTGGTTTGCTGTTGGGTGTTGCTGATTCTAAAGAAGAATTAATATTTGATATTTTTAAACTAATTCAAACTTGTAAAGAAAATACATCTATTCAGGAAGTAATTCTTCAAAACTTTAGAGCTAAACAAAATACGGCTATGAAAAATAGTTCTGAAATAATTAACGATTTATTTTTAAGAATAATTGCTACAACAAGGATTTTTCTGCCAAGCCATATCTCTCTTCAAATTCCACCCAATCTAGTTAATGATGTTGACTTGTTTATTAAATCTGGAATAAATGATTTTGGTGGTATCTCGCCTAAAACAATTGATTGGGTTAATCCTGAACATACTTGGCCTAATTTACAAGAGCTTAAGAAAAGTGTTGAAAGCACTAACCAAGAACTTATCCCAAGACTTCCTGTATATCCGTCATTTATAAACAAGGAATGGCTTAGTCCTCAAATATATGAAAAAGTAAGTAGTGTAGTAAATGAGAAAGGATATCCTCGTGAGCACGAATTTACAAAATAATGTATCTTTTTTAAGAATTAGACCATGTGATTCTGACAATGAGATATACCTAAACTCTCGCAAAAAAGAGGGCACATCTTCTTTTTATATAAATAAAAAAGTAAATTTAGAAACCATACATAAAAATGGGTTTCAAACAGTATCTGATGATGTAAATGAAGAAGCCTTTCAATGGTTTGTTAATTATAAAAATTGGAAAGAATTTAAAGATGTTCCAAAATCTCGATTAATTTACAAAGTGTCATCAAGCATTGAACAGGATTTAGAAGTAATTACTCGATTAAATCCTCGATATATACTTGTTAATACCCTCGAAAGCATGAACAATTTAAAAAACCTACAACTTTCTTTGAGTTTTAAAATTTCAAAATATGTAAATTCTATCGATGAGGCAATTGTGTCTATTAATAAAGGAGTTGAAGATCTTTGGTTAAGAGATTGGAGTTACAAAGAAATTAAAATTCTTAAAGAAACAATAGATCAAAACCTTTATGAAAGAACTATTTTCTCTCCAGTTCCGCTTAATGAAGCAAGAGAAATACTTTCAAAGTTACATTTTACAAACTATCTTCAATCCCGTGATGTTAGGGGGTATAAGCGCTTTCCTACTAATTGGTCTCCTGGCTCGGGTAAGGATATACCTAAACTAAATAAGATAACTCATAATTTATCATCATCATTTAAAACAGATAATTTTGAAAATATTTTAGGAAAGGCTCAAGATGGATATGCAATTTCAAAAGATGAATTGAAAGATTTGTTTAAAACATCAGGTAAATACATTAATGATATTGCTGAAGTCGCAAATGAACTTAACGAATCAATTCATCAAGATAAAGTCACGTTTGTAAAAAACAGAAATATTAATTACACAAATCAATGTTATTTTAAATGTGGTTTTTGTGGATTTTCAAAAGGTCCAAAAAGTTTTGACCTAAAGGAAAAGCCTTATAATCTTGAACCCCAGGAGGTTGTTGCAAGAAGTGTTGAGGCATATAAAGATGGAGCTTCTGAAGTTTGTTTACAAGGAGGTATTCATCCTGAGTACACAGGTCATTTTTATTTAGATTTAGTCCAAAAAATAAAATCTGAAGTACCTGATCTACACATTCATGGGTTCACACCTCTTGAAATATGGCAAGGTGCTGAAACAATAAACTTATCGGTTGAAGATTATCTCACTTTATTAAAAGAAGCAGGTTTAAATACATTACCAGGTACTGCTGCAGAGATTTTGGATAACCGTATAAGGGAATTTTTGTGTCCAGATAAAATTACTGCAGAACAATGGGGGTATGTAATGGAAGTTGCTCACTCTCTCGGTATTAAATCTACCGCTACGATCATGTTTGGACATATTGATGACATTGAATCATGGTCAAATCATTTCGAATTAATAAGAAATATACAGAAAAGAACTAGTGGATTTACGGAAATTGTACCCTTACCGTTTGTCCATATGGGTTCACCTATATTTTTACAAGGAAAAAGTATGCCAGGACCTACTTGGGATGAAGTAATTCTTATTCATTCCCTGGCAAGAATCTTTTTCTTTAATAGTATTGAAAACATTCAAGCTAGTTGGGTAAAGCTTGGACATGACGGAGTTTCAAAGTTATTAAATGCTGGGGTCAATGATCTAGGTGGTACCTTGATTAACGAAAATATAAGTAGAGCTTCTGGAGCCGATCATGGACAACACACTACGGATTTACAATTTATTGAATTAATTGAAAAAAACAATAAAGTTCCTTTTTTACGAAATACACTTTATACAGAAAAAAAGAATTTATCAGAAGACATATTATCTAAAGATGTTATCAAACTTTAACATTATTACACTTTTTCCAGAAATTTTTAAAAATTGGCTTGATATTGGAATTTTATCTTCTGGATTTGAGAAAAACCTTTTTGAATTAACCACCACAAACTTGAGAGACTTTGGTATTGGAAATTACAAACAAGTTGATGATGCTCCATATGGTGGAGGACCAGGGATGGTTTTAATGATAGAACCAATGGACAATGCAATCTCACAATCTAAGAAAGATGTAAATATTTTTTTAACTCCTGATGGTCAAGAATTGAATGAAGACTTGATTGAAGAACTTCATACCTACAAATCAGCGAATATTATTTGTGGAAGGTACGAAGGTTTTGATCAGAGAATAATCGAGCTTCATAGCGATTACGAAATCTCTATTGGAAAAACAGTTGTTTCGGGTGGAGAAGTGCCTGCTATGTTTCTCATGGAAGCACTTTTAAGAAAATTACCTGGAATACTTGGTAATTCAGAATCACTTAAATATGAATCATTTGTTAATGATAAATATGACCATCCTACCTATACAAGACCTGAAGTATATAAAGGGTTTAAAGTGCCTGATGTGTTACTTTCTGGAGATCATAAGAAAATCGATGAATGGAAAAAGAATAATTTAAAAGACATTTAAAGTAGTTTTAAACCTATAATTTCAACTTGAGGCAATATGAATCTAATACAAGAAATTGAAAATAACCAATTAAAGTCTGATTTACCTGATATTAGATCTGGTGATACTGTAAAAGTCAATGTCAAAGTATCTGAAGGCAATAGAGAAAGAATTCAGACCTATGAAGGCGTTGTTATTTCAATAAATGGTGTCACGATAAACAAAACCATTACAGTGCGTAAGCTTTCTTTTGGAGTAGGTGTCGAGAGAATATTTCCTATTCATGCCCCAATAATTGAATCGATAGAAGTAACACGTAAAGGAAAAGTAAGAAGATCAAAGCTTTACTATCTACGTGATCGAATTGGAAAATCGGCAAAAATTAAAGAAGATAGAACTTCCTAAAGTAAAATAAAATTATTATAAAAATTCTAAAAAATATATTTATTGTCTTCATTGCATTCTTGTTTGCAACTATTTTACGAACATATATATTCCAAATTTATTACATACCTAGCTTGTCTATGTTTCCAAACATAAATATTAATGACAGAGTTCTTGTACTAAAAGATAAATTATTTGATATCGAATATTCTGTAGGTGACGTAATAGTGTTTTATTCACCTGAATCTAGTTCTCCAAACAATTCTGAACTACTTATCGAAAACTTGAAGCTTTGGGAGTTAATAAACAATGAAGGAAACAAAAATCAAACAGTATATATAAAAAGAATTGTTGGTACTCCAGGTGATGAAATATCAATTAATAAGAATGGGGAAGTATTCAATAATAACATACAAGTTATTACTGAAAATGTAGCTTCTACAGTTATCTTGGATGATATTTCAATTAAATTAAGTGATGATGAATACTTTGTACTAGGTGATAATAGAGATAACAGTTTTGACTCTCGATCATTTGGACCAATTACAAGTTCAAGAATCATTGGAAAAGCTTTTTTCAAAATTTACCCACTTGATCAAATTCAAAATTTAAATGATTGAAAATAAAAATTGGGAAAAAAATAAAAATCAATTAATTATTGGTGCAGATGAAGTTGGACGTGGATCTTTAGCAGGACCCATTGTTGGAGCAGCTGTAAAGTTAAAATTCCTTGATATAGATTTACTTTCAGACGTTAGGGATTCAAAAAAACTTTCTCCAAAAAAGAGAGAAGAAATAGTTGAGAGGATTACAAATAGTGATATAGAGTTTTCAATATCTGAATGTTCGAATACTTACATTGACAAGAATGGTATATCTGAAGCTAATAAGAAGGTATTAAAAGAATCAGTACAATCTATTTATACAAACAAAGAAAAAGTTTACATTGATCACTTCAATATAAATGAATTTAGTGCAATATCTTTGATTAGGGGAGAAGATCATAGTTATGCAATTGCATTAGCTAGTATCATTGCAAAAGTTCATAGAGATAAGATAATGACAAAGTTTTCAAGTGTTTATCCAAATTACTTATTTGAAAAGAATAAAGGTTACGGAACAAGAGAACATTTAGACATGTTACAAAAGTATGGTCCGTGCATTATTCACCGAACCTCATTTAATTTAGGGCCCAAGCTACAACAGCAAAAGTAATAATAAGTGCAAATATTATATTTGCATAATCAACTTTATTAGCTTTATATGGCTTATTTGGATCAAACCCCATGACTACATTCTAAATAAATTATGATTAAAATATTCAGTATGGTTTTAGAAAGTAATATAAAAGATAACTCACTAATTTTGTCTTTTAATAGTCCAGAAACTTCAAACTCAATTTCAGCAGAAGACTGGAAAGAACTTAAAAAGCAAATCAAAGATTTTGAACAAAGTGAGATTAAGTATCTTGTTTTAAACAGAGTCAATGATAATTTTTCTTCAGGTGCACAATTAGCAGAGAATCTAAATGCTTCAATGGAAGATGTTTCTGAGGCTTCAAAAATTTTATGGGAATGTAAGAAACCAGTTATATCAGTTGTGGATGGTGTGTGTGCTGGTGCAGCTTCAAACATGATTCTATTAAGTGACTTTATAATTGCTACCCCGGAAACAAGATTTATTGAAGTATTTGCAAGGAGAGGACTTGTTGTCGACTTTAGTGGTTCATGGATATTGCCAAGAATAATTGGGGTACAAAAAGCCAAAGAATTAATGATGACTGCATCTGAAGTCAATGGAGAAACATTAGATAAATTTGGACTACTCTACAAATTATCCGAAAAAGCAGAGTTAGATAATGAACTAGATAACTTAATCAATCTGCTTGATAAACAAAGTTTCATTTCAATTTGTATGATAAAAGATCAAATTAGAAAGGGTCTAAACTCTAATTTTGATGATTCATTAGAAAACGAAACTATAAATCAAAATGATAGATTTATACATTCAGATGTTATGGAAGGAATGTCTGCTTTTATAGAGAAAAGACAACCAAACTATAAAAATACATTAGATGAATAAATAAAAATTAATATATATTCAACTTAGTGAATATATATGCAATAATAAATCTATACAAATGGAGGTCTATAACTTGAAAAGTAAAAAGACATTAATTTTATTTTTTGCTTTAGCAATGGTTGCAACCGCATGTTCAGGTGCTGCAACCCCTTGTGATGAAGTAGAAATTACAACTGGTGAAAATGGTTTACCAGATTTAGATGGATGTGAATTTACATTTGCCGTAGAGAATGCATATTTACCTTTCAACTACATTGACGCTGAAACAGGCGAAGCAATGGGTTGGGATTACGATGTATTTAACTACATGGGTGAATTAATGAATTTCACACCTGTTTATGTTCCAACTGCTTGGGACGGAATGATACAAGCTACAGCCGATGGTCAATTTATGATCGCAGGTGATGGAATCACAATTACTGCTGAGAGAGACGAAATAGTCGATTTCTCAGACGGTTATATTAATTTAGCTCAAAGAGTACTTGTTGCTGTAGGTAATACTGAAATAACAAGTATTGAAGATCTAAAGAGTGGTGATTATATCGTTGCAACTCAAAAAGGGACAACTAATTACGACTTTGCTGTAAATGCCTTGGGTGAAGACAAAGTAAAAGCATTTGATGACTTTAACTTTGCAATTCAGGCTGTAATATCAGGTGATGCAGATGCATCAATAATTGATGAAACAGCAGGATTAGGGTACATGGGAGCAAACAAAGGTGATGTAAAACTTGTTGGTGGAGACTTAACATCTGAACAACTTGGATTTGCATTTCCTAATGGAAGCCCACTTGTTGATGTTGTAAATCAAGGTCTTGCAGAAATGGTTGCTAATGGAAAATTAGCTGAGATAAATGCAAAGTTTTTCTCACCAGACTTTACTGTTACTTATGACGATATTGCAGATGTAACTTACGACGAGTAATTTAAAAATATAATTAATTCAATAGGCACGGGACACCGTGCCTATTGTTTTAATATGGTAATTAATGAAAATTAAAAATTTACTTAAAGCTGAAAATTGGTGGATAATTATTTTGTCTTCGATAATTCTTTGGATGTTATTTACGATTTTTACCCAACCAGAATATAACAAGGCATTAAATTTTATTATTCCTGGTCTTAGAATCACATTCTTATCAACAATAGTATCTTTTATAATTGCTATTTTTCTTGGTCTAATATCTGGCATTGGTCGCATATCTGATAACAAAATAGCTAGTACTTTGTCCAGAACATATATTGAGTTTATTCGTGGAGTTCCAGTTTTAATTTTGATTTTTACAATAGCCTTCGTTGTTGTTGTTGATGCTGCTGAATTGTTAAATATCAATAATGGAAATGTTCCTATGCTTATAAGGGCAATAATTGCTTTATCTGTTTTTTATGGAGCTTATATAGCAGAAGTTTTTAGAGCGGGTATTGAATCTGTGCCTTCTGGGCAACGCGAAGGAGGAGCGTCATTAGGAATGTCAAAAAGACAAATAATGAGATTTATTGTATTACCCCAAGCTTTTAGAAATATGTTGCCAGCTCTAGGAAATGATTTTATATCTATGATGAAGGACTCCTCATTACTTTCAGTTCTAGCTGTTGAAGACTTAACTTATCGAGGACGTTTATATTCAGGAAGTACTTTCAGATTTGCAGAAACATATTTAGTGCTGACTGTCTTATATTTAATAATTACACTTTTATTATCAGGGCTACAAAGAAGGTTGGAATTAAGACTTGAAAATTCAGATTAAAGAGTTAAAAGATAATTATTTAGAATATTTAAAAAAAATCAAAAATTATTGTGATCATACATGTAAAGCATATGAGAATGATTTGAATCAGTATTTACAATACTTGGATAAATTTAAAACTGATTTGTTTGATAATCAGGAATTTGTAAGTTTCTTATTTGAAAAGGGACTAGCCAAATCAACTATAAATAGAAAACTAACATCAATAAATAATTTTTTGGAATGGGCGTCAAAGATAGAAGATAATAAATCATTTTATAAATTCGAAAGTTTAAAAACTGAAAGAAAATTACCTGATATTTTAACTTCAAATTATATAAATGCATTAATAAACGAGTTACCGATAGATACCCCCAAAGAAATTAGAAATAAAGCAATTGTTGAATTACTTTATTCATCGGGATTAAGAGTTTCTGAAGTAGTTAATTTAAAGCTAAATGATATCAAAAATAACAAATCTTTACGTGTTGTTGGCAAAGGAAGAAAAGAAAGAATACTACCTATGACAGACCAAGCATATAAAATTATTAGTTTATGGAAAATAAATTCTAGAAACGAATATTTGAAAGATAAAAATAATGATTATCTTTTTCTAGGAGTTAGGGGAAATCAAATAACTGATAGGGAAGTAAGAAGAATTGTTAAATCTAGTACTGGAACTTTTCCACATAATTTGCGCCATACTTTTGCAACTCATATTTTAGATGGAGGTGCAGATTTGAGAGTTGTGCAGGAACTATTAGGTCATTCTGATCCAAGTACAACTCAACTTTATACACATGTATCAAAGAAGAAACTTCAAGAAAAGTATAAAAGAACCCATCCAAGAGGTTGATTAAACCATCAAATTGATTACTATTTAAATGAAATAGACACCATATTTACAAGTTTCCTTGGTGAACGAAAGTTTGGAAACCGCATAAGCAAAGAAATATGGGATGAACAACCAAAGGAGAAATATGTCAGCAACAATGAAAGACCTGCTTGAAGCAGGAGTTCATTTCGGTCACCAAACTCAACGTTGGAACCCTAAGATGGATAAATATATATATGGAGACAAAAGTGGCATTCATATACTCGATCTAAGAATTACCTATGACACGTTAGAAAAAACTCAAGATTTCGTTCAAAAACTCGTAGCAAACAGCGGAAAAGTTCTATTCGTTGGAACAAAACCACAAGCCCAGAAAGTCATTGAGGAGCAAGCAATTCGTGCACAAATGCCATATGTAAATCATAGATGGCTAGGTGGAATGCTTACTAATTTTAAAACAATTATTAAAAGAGTCATTTATTTGAACGAACTTAACTCATTAGAGACATCTGGAGAAATTAATGCATATCCAAAACCTGAAAGATTAAGAATAAGAAGAGAAATTGAAAAATTAACAAAATCAATTGGAGGAATTGTAAATCTTAATAAATTGCCGGAAGCTATATTTATTGTTGATTTGCTTAATGAGACAACAGCTCTTACAGAAGCAAAAAAATTAGATATACCTGTAATTGGCCTTGCAGATTCAAATGTTGATCCTGAAAATGTTGATTTTGTAATTCCTGGAAATGATGATGCAATACGATCAATTGAAGTCATTGCAACAGCAATTGCTGACGCATGCCTAAAAGGACTTGGCAAAAGAGAAGATGTAGAAGTTAGTGAAGACAAAGAATGAATATATCAGCATCCGACGTTAAAAAATTAAGAGACATGTCAGGCGCTGGCATGATGGACGCTAAAGAAGCTTTGAAGGAATCAAATGGTGACTTTGATGCCGCTGTAAAGTACCTTCGAGAAAAAGGACTTGCTGATTCAAAAAAAAGATCTGACAGAGACGCAAACCAAGGAACAATCGGGGAGTATATACATTTTCAGCAAGATAGAGCTGTAGCTGGAGTTTTAGTTGAATTAGCTTGTGAAACAGATTTTGTTGCTAAATCTGAAGAGTTCAAGGATATTGCAAAGCAAATTGCAATGCATGTTGCAGCAATGAAGCCTTCATATTTAAATATTGATGATATTCCTGAAGATAAAATTCAAGAAGAAAAAGAAATTATTGCTAAACAGTCAGAAAATGATGGGAAGCCTCAAGAAGTTATGGAGAAAATAATCGAAGGTAAAATCAGCTCATTTTTCAACGATAATGTTTTAAATGAACAAACTTTTTGTAATCCTGAAATATATGAAGGAAAAGTTGGCGTAATGATTGATGAAATGTCTGGAAAGCTTGGTGAAAGAATTTATATTAAACAATTTTCGCATTTAGAAGTTGGTAGCTAAAGATGCCCAGAGTTTTATTAAAACTATCTGGAGAATCTTTTGCTGATGATGAAACCAACTTTGGGATTGAGTCAAGCACGCTAACTAGAATTGCTGACGAAATCGCAAGAGCGAGCAATGATGGAATAGAGATTGGCGTTGTAGTTGGTGGTGGTAACTTTTTTCGAGGCGTCAGTGAATCTGCCAAAAATATGGCTCAAGCAAATGCTGATTATATGGGAATGTTGGCCACCGTTATAAATGCAATTGCACTTAAAGATGCACTTGATAAAAAAGGAATAAATACAAGGGTTCAGTCAGCAATAACTATGACGTCTGTCGCAGAACCCTATATTAGATTAAGAGCAATAAGGCACTTAGAAAAAGGAAGAGTTGTAATTTTTGCAGCTGGAACTGGAAATCCATATTTCACAACTGATACAGCAGCTTCCTTGAGAGCAGCTGAAATTGAAGCTCAGATTGTTCTAAAATCTACAAGAGTTGATGGTGTATATGATAAAGATCCAGAAAAAGATTCAAATGCTAAATTTTTAAATGAACTCTCTTATAAAGAAGTTCTAGATAAAAAATTGTCAGTTATGGACTTAACTGCCATAACACTATGTGAAGAAAATAGTATGCCCATAAGAGTATTTAACGGAACAGTCGAAGAAAATATATATAAAGTTCTTAAAGGTGAAGAAATGGGAACATTTATTAAATAATTATGTCAGAAGATATTATTACCGATATAGAACTTGAAATGACAATTTCAATAGAACATCTTATTGAAGAATTTGGAAAGATTAGAACTGGTCGTGCAAATCCAAATTTGGTTACGAGTATACAAGTAGATTACTACGGTACGAAAACACCACTTCAACAATTAGCTTCCGTTAGCGTTCCAGATCCCAGGCTCTTAGTTATTCAACCATTTGATAAGAGTTCTTTTGAAGAGATAGAAAAAGCTATACAAAATGCAGACATAGGATTAAATCCTGCAACCGATGGTGAGATAATAAGAATTCCAATTCCTCCATTATCTGAAGAAAGAAGAAAAGAATTATCAAAAGTGGCTTCTAAAGCATCTGAAGATACAAAAGTTTCAATACGTTCACACAGAAGATCAGGAATAGATAAAATTAACGAATTAAAAGACGATTTACCAGCTGATGAGATTAAAAGGTATGAATCAAAAATTCAAGAACTTACTGATAAGTTCGTAAGTAAAATTGATGAACTCTATAAAATTAAAGAAAATGAGTTACTTGAAGTTTAAGTTTTTCTTTTCTTCTGATGAAGATGGAACTTTTTGGCCTGGTGTAGTTGAGTTACCCGTCGAAAAAGAAGTTACAATTGATGATCCATCAAATGATGAAAATAAAAATCAAAGGATTATTACTGGAATAATTCTGTTTGCTGTTTTGTCCCTGTTTTTTCTAAATAAGTTAAGCGCTTTTATTCTATTGATCCTAATAGCTTTTATTGCTGCAAAAGAATGGTTTGATTTATTTGAATACAGTATTTTTATACCATATCCACTTTTACTTTTTTCTGCACTCGCTCCCTTAATTGTTGTATATTTTTATGATTTGTCAGACATAATTGTTCCATATTTTATCTTCCCCCTTGGTTTGATAATATATTTAGGTTTTTTTACAAATTATGCAATATACGATAAGTTTGGAAGCGCAATTGTTTTTCATTCATGGTTTTCAATTGGCATCGCTTCATTAGCTACATTAGTTAGATATGAAGAACTTATTTTTGTTTATTTCTCAATTCTTTCAATTTCCATATCAGATATATTTGCTTATGAGATAGGAAAAAGGATAGGTAGAAGAAAACTCGCAGAAAATATTTCTCCAAATAAAACAATTGAAGGATTTTTGGCTGGTCTATTAATAGGCTCTTTGTTTATGACTTTTAATATAACGATAAACCTTGATAAACCATTTTTACAATCGTTATTTATTTCGGTATTTTTTATATTTTTTGGTGTACTCGGTGATCTTTTCATGTCCAAAATAAAGAGATCTATAAACGTGAAAGATTCGGGTACTATATTTCCTGGTCATGGTGGTCTCCTTGACCGAATAGACTCCTACTTAATCAGCTTTCCATTTTTGTTAATAGTATTTCACTTTTACTATTTAAATTTTTAAATGAGATAATGATTATATGAACGGTTTATTAACGATATTAATGCTTACTTTTTTTGTTGTTATGCATGAAGCAGGTCATTATTTTGCTGCTAGATTTTCAAAAGTAGCGGTTTCTGAATTTTTTGTGGGATTTGGTCCAAAAATATTTTCTTTTAAAAAAAATGGTACTGAATATGGCCTTAAGGGGATTCCTTTTGGTGGCTATGTAAAAATACCTGGGATGGATGAATCTGAAGAAACTAAAGATTATGCTGATGATGAATTATTTCATACCTCCAAATGGACTACAAAGTTGTTTATTGCTTCTGCTGGAATAATTGTTAATTTTATCACTGCATGGATTATTTTATTTTCAATATTTATTTTCAATGGAGTTACTCAACCAACACTTCAAATTGATACTATTGGTCAATCTGTAAATAATGAAAAATTATCTCCTTCTGAATTTGCTGGACTAAAACCTGGAGATACCATCACTCAATTCAACGGTTTGAATGTTGATTCATGGGAAGATCTAGTAGAAATTATTGAAATTAATCCCAATAAAGAAGTGTCTATAAAGTATATAAGAAATGGTGGCACATATCTTACAACTACAGTTTTGGAATCAAGAAATATAAATGGTAATGATTTTGGATATCTTGGAGTATCTCCAGTAATAGAGCAACAAAATGTTGGAATTATTAATTCGGCAATTTTTTCAACAAAGCTTGAATATGAAATGACTTTGGCAGCGGTTGATGGAATTTTTACCCTATTAAGTCCTGAAAATATACGAACTTTGTTAGGTACATATTCTGGTCAAGAAATTCCGGACGAGTCTCGACCACTTAGTCCAATTGGTCTGGCTCAAGCAGGAAGTCAAATTGCTGACAATGGCTATGTCAACCTTTTTAGTTTGCTTGCTTTTGTAAATGTATTTTTAGCAGTGTTTAATGCTATACCTCTAATACCACTTGATGGCGGAAGAGTTTTATTATCTGTAATAGAGGGTATTACTGGTAAGAAAATTCCTGATAAGAAACTTTATCCTATTGCAGCATTAGTAATTTTTGTCTTTGTCTTTATTGGAATAACAGCATTTTATCTAGATATAACTCAACCAATTAACTTATGAAAATAAATAGAAGAAAAACTTCACAATTATCCGTAGGTAAAGTCGGAGTTGGTTCTGACTTTCCAATATCTGTTCAATCTATGACAACAACAAAAACAAAAGATGTTGAAGGAACTCTTGCACAAATTTATGAGATAGCTTCAAATGGAGCAGATATTGTGAGGGTGACATGTAATGATATTGATG
>Ga0209359_10000225_pt1 | contig 13255 bp, 15 predicted proteins | sample MarorgKNORR_S2LV_FD_188224 | JGI IMG/M metagenome (GOLD analysis project Ga0209359, IMG submission 188224) | Marine microbial communities from the Southern Atlantic Ocean, analyzing organic carbon cycling - Surface_A/KNORR_S2/LV (SPAdes) (version 2) | ecosystem: Environmental > Aquatic > Marine... | reverse complement strand
CCTGTGGCTCTGCAGGCTCCTGCCATCGGTTGATCTGGAATCAACAAACGATTCAGATCAACTGAATCGGAAAGCCCCCTCCTCGGAGGGGGCTTTTTGTTGCATCGAAAACCATGAAATAACCCATTCCAGAGCTATAGCTATCAAGAAGAAGACGCAACATCCACAATGAGAGACCTCATCAGCGAAGCCAAGAGCTATGACTGAGAAAGCAAGATTCTTAATGCCATCCGAGTACAGAATAAAGCCCTAACAGAAGACGCGAAATTCAAAAAATACCAGAAATGGGCATCTCGCCATACATCTTTTATCGCGGAAGCAACCATTTATTCTGGCAAGACTTTGCCTGCTCATGGAGACTACATCAGTTCGGAGGTGCTTCTTGGGCAAGAACATGGCTCCAAGGCGATTCACATGTTTACAACATGGGAGCGTTCAAGCATCAAGGCGAAGATGTATGTTTTGGGTTCGACGATTTCGATGATTCACTTGTAGCTGATTATCAGTACGACATTTGGAGATTTACAGTGAGTGTTGTGCTGGACTGCTGGGATCGTCATCTCAACAACTCAGCAGAGATTGATCGCGCCCTAGACGCGTTTAGCAGCTCCTACCTACTGAGTTTCAAGAAAACGATCAAGGCTAAAAAATTATTCGAAAAAAGATTCACAGCAAGTAACACATGCAAACCACTCTCAAGCTTCCTGAAGAAAACGCAAGGGAAGAGCTCGCGACAAAAAATGCTAGAAAAATGGACTATCGGGAAAGATGATCGGCAGTTTCAACTGAATTCAGACAAAGTCAAAGCCCTCGACACTCCAAGCCGTGATCAACTGATCAATGCTTTAAGCAATTACAGAGAGAACCGCAATGAATTGATGGGACAGCAGCACTCCAGCAGTCCAATGAAAATTCTTGATGTTGTTGAGCGACTGGGCGCTGGCACTGGATCACTAGGGAATCAACGGTTTTACGCCCTAATTCGGGACATCGACCAACAAACAGAAGACCACGATTTCATCCTGGACATCAAACTCCAAGGACAACCAACTGCCTATGAGTTTTTAAGTCGAGAGGAAACCGACGAATACAACAACAATTTTTCCAGTCATGCGATTCGCCAAGCCGAGGCTTACAGCGCACTCTCTGATTTCCCTGACCATCACCTGGGCTGGATCAACCTTGACAATGAAAGTTCCGTAAGGGAGCGGTGCCCCTACAAAAAAGACTTCGAAACGTCCAGGCTTTCCTCGAAGGAGTTTTTACAGATGGCGGAGCAATGGGGAGCAGTTTTGGCACTGAAACACCGCAGAGCAGCACGACGTCTCAACGACAACCAAGAAGCTTCACTCCTAGAAGAGAAACTAAAAACAATCGCAGATGATCATGACAGCGAATTTAAATTCTTTATTCGCTCTCTAGCCCAACCTTACGCCCAACAAGTGCGTCGTGATTGGGAAGCATTCCGCCAAAATACCGGCATATTGGTGTAACAATAAACAGAAAATCGCAGAGCATTCACCCTCTTCTTTGGGGCTCAATTATTTTGATCGCAAGCAAATTCCTATTCAGCCCCTCTGCCTTATGACATGAACGACGACATTGGACAAGTGATCGCCGCTCAAGCCGCTGATGCCATAGAGAAAAAGAAATGGGCTCAAATTCGCTTCATCGGCAATCGCTTTGAACGGGCTCGCTGCTACCGAGATTGCTGGTTCGTTCTGGCGCAAGCATCAGAAGCAACCACCCAAAACCAACTCTCGATTTGGCCTGGCCCAGAGGAAAGCTGCAGCGGCACTTGTGCTGCCCACCACCAGGGATCTGGGAGACGAGTTGCGGATCCTGAGATTCATCGGCGATCTCACGGAGCATGTCGCCAAGGTTGTGGTCTTGACCGATCCACGGCTCCATCCACTGCTCGAGAGAAGCTTCCCTGGTGTGATCTGCTGCGATCCATCTGAGATTCCTCCCCATGCCCAGCTCTCACACATGGCGGCCCAAGAGCGTTTGGCCTATTGGTTTGGATCGGATGAGCAACAGCTGCAGGACCACTTCCGCCCACAGAAGGCAGCCGTCACTGCAGGAGACAAACCCAAAGGCATCGGCATCAGCTGGTTTTCCAAATCCAGAAACAAGACCTTGCCTGCCGTCGAAGACTGGGCATCAGTGCTCAAAAACCTCCGCCAACCACTTCAGTCGCTGCAATATCTGGGAAAACCAGCACGGATCCGAGCACTCCGCGAATTGAGTGCTCAACGGATTCGCTCCTCTCAACCCATCGATCAGATGCTGGATCTGGATGGGTTCGCGGCACAAGTGGCTGGAGTTCGTGGTGTGCTGACCATCAGCAACACCACCGTCCATCTGGCGGGGGCGTTAGGCGTTCCCTGCGTGGTGATTCTCGACAACGGCTCCATCACCAACTGGCCCGATCACGGCGACACCAGCCGCTTTATCCCTCAATACGGTTGATCCGCCGTGGCAGCGATAACTGGGCCACAACCTTGCGGCATGGCTGGCGCACCCTGAGGTCTTTGATCTCTCCGCAGGAAGTAATCAGCATGCAAAGCTCCTCGATCAAGAGTTCCGAGACAGCGTGAGCAGCCCAAAGGCGAAGCGGAAACAACGCAGCCCGTTCCAGCGCCTGATCCGCTGGGGTCCATGGCATTACCGTTTCTGGCGTGAGATCGCACGCTGGTGCTACGAGCAATCGCTGCACAACCCTGCAGTGGTTCCAGCGGACGACGGCTTCCCTGCCCATCGGCAGTTGTTGGAGTCGTACCAGCAGATCCGCCAGGAAACTCTGGAAGTGGCCCTCTCAGGACGCCTGCCCGCCAATCACGAGATCATGCAGCAACAGCGCACGCTGTATGAATTCGACCGCAAGATCTGGGGGATGCTGCCATTGCGGGGCTATGGCTACAACTATCCCGCCAATCAGGCGCTAACCCCAGCGTTGAGGAGCTTTCTGCAGCATCACCCTGACGTTGTTTCGGCTGCCGTGAGTCTGTTCCCCCCCGGGAAGGTGCTGCGGCCTCACAAAGGCCCCTTCAAAGGGGTATGGAGATATCACCTGCCGTTGTATGTGGAGGATTTTGGAGAAGGCCGCAGCTCCTGCGAACTGACGATTGATGGCGAGAGCTACTACCTGCAGGAAGGGGAAGGATTTCTCTGGGACGACACCTTCATGCACTCCGCCATCAATCGCTCCAGCCAGCCAAGGGTGGTGTTGCTGTTCGACGTGTTTCGCAAAGACCAACCGTTTTGGCTGGTTGGGATGAGCTGGATCTTCCTCTGGGTGGCTCAGATCTGGCAGCACGTGCAGAACATGCGCGAGCGTGCGGGACTGCAATGAATCAGACGGAAGCCCTGATCCAGCAGCTCGACCTGATGCCCCATCCGGAGGGGGGCTGGTACCGCGAGTTGCATCGCAGTTCAGACCGAGTGCAGCGACAGGACGGTGCCGAGCGATCTGCCTTGACGGCCATTTTGTTTTTGCTGCCCGCCGGTGCTGTGAGTTGCTGGCATCGGGTGATCGGTGCGGACGAAGTCTGGACGCACGTTGATGGGGCAACCCTGGAGCTCTTGCAGTGCCAGGCCGATGGCACAGGGCTGCAACGTGATGCGTTGCAGCCATCGAACCCCGTGCAGGTTGTTCCTGCCAACGCCTGGCAGGCCGCGAGAAGTCTGGGTGACTACTCCCTGGTGAGCTGTTGTGTGGGGCCGGGGTTTGACTTCTGCGATTTCGAGATGGCCCGGCAGCAACCCACGACAGAACGCCCAAAATTGCCCCATCCGGAGTTGATCTGAACCGATGGCTTCGTAGCCTCACCGCATCGATCAATGGCCATGGGCAGCAGCTTCGGCGACCTTTTCCGGATCAGCACCTTCGGTGAGTCCCACGGGGGAGGCGTGGGTGTGATTGTTGAGGGTTGTCCACCACGGCTCAACCTCAGCGTCGAGTCGATTCAGGCCGAACTGGATCGACGCAAGCCCGGCCAAAGCCACATCACCACCCCGCGCAAAGAAGCGGATCAGGTGGAAATTCTCAGTGGCCTGCTGGATGGGGAAACCACGCTGGGAACCCCGATCGCCATGGTGGTGCGGAACAAGGACCAACGGCCCGGGGATTACAAGGACATGGCGGTCGCTTTTCGGCCCTCCCATGCCGATGCCACCTATCAGGCGAAGTATGGAATCCAGGCCCGCAGTGGTGGTGGACGTGCATCAGCACGGGAAACCATCGGCCGAGTCGCTGCAGGTGCGATCGCCAAACAACTGCTGAAACAAGCAGCAGGAACTGAAATCCTGGCCTGGGTGAAGCGGATCCACACCATCGAGGCTTCTGGCATCGACCCTCAGCAGGTTCAGCTGAGTGATGTGGAGGCCAACATCGTTCGGTGTCCCGAGCCAGCGATCGCCGAGCGGATGATTGAGCGCATCGAAGCCATTGGCCGCGAGGGTGATTCCTGCGGCGGGGTGATCGAATGCGTGGTGCGCCATCCCGCCATTGGGCTGGGCATGCCGGTTTTCGACAAACTCGAAGCCGACCTCGCCAAGGCTGTGATGTCGTTGCCGGCCACCAAGGGATTTGAAATTGGGTCTGGTTTCGATGGAACGCTGTTAAAAGGCAGCGAGCACAACGACGCCTTTCTGCCGAGCGACGATGGACGGCTGAAGACCGCCACCAACAACTCCGGGGGCATCCAGGGAGGGATCAGCAATGGTGAACCGATTGTGATCCGAGTGGCCTTCAAGCCAACGGCCACCATCCGCAAAGAGCAGCAGACCATCGATTCCGACGGCAAGGCCACCACACTCGCTGGGAAAGGACGGCACGACCCATGCGTTCTGCCGCGGGCCGTACCGATGGTGGAAGCGATGGTGGCACTCGTTTTGGCTGATCACCTGCTCAGGCAGCAGGGGCAATGCAGCCTTTGGTGAGCACCACCCCCCTTCAATCAGTTCAGACGGAACCCACCGCTGAACTGGAGCTCACCGCCACTGGGGCCGCTTTCGTCTTTGCCGCGCTGCGGGTCCGGGTGCGCCGAGCTGGCTTTTTACTGGCCTGAGCCTTGGCTGAGACTGGTTTCTTGGCAGCCATCGTTTTCTTCACCGTCCGGCGGGCCCGACCAGTCGTTCCACGGCTGCGATGACTCAACACCAGAGCCCACTCCTCGTCACTAAGGGTGGAAGGCTTGCTGCCATGGGCGTAGGACAGCTTGGCTGCTTTCTCGATGTCCTTGATCAGATTGGTCCAGGACGTCGCGAAGCGCTTGTCAGACTGCGATTTCGCACCGCTTTCCACCAAGGTCTCCACAACCCCTGCAGCCGAAACCTTCTTGCGGCGGCGATTGAAGATCTCCTTCTGAAGCTGAGCAATCAGGGCATCGGCCTTGTCGCTGAGCTTGATCGTGAGCTGCGACATGACGCAGTTGGATAGCTATCTCATCTGTAGCATTTTGGACGCATGTCGACCAGTGGTTGATGTCAGGCCTGACTTGTCGATTGATGCAACCAGTCGAGAAGTGTTTGGAAGCCAGCCGGTGAATCCACCACCCTGCGGCCCAGGGCAACGGCGCCATGCCCAGCCTGAAGCCAGATGGGAATGTCGCTCACTTCAAGGCCACCAGCGGCGATCACGAAAGGCAAAGGACCGAGGGGGGCCTGCAAGCTGCCCCAATACCCTGGCCCCAAGGTGGCTGCAGGGAACAGCTTGACGACACGACATCCAAACCGCAAAGCCTGATGCACTTCCGTGGGGCTGAAGACCCCAGGCACCAGCAAGACGCCAAGCTCTCTGGCCTGCTCCACAAGCTCAGGGCACCAGCAAGGTGCCATGGCATAGCTGAGATCAAGACGCGAAAGATCGTTGAGCGCCTTGGAGACCGTCACTGAAGCCGCCCCCAGATTCACTCCAGGGCAATGGTCCTGCACACGTTGCATGAAACCGATCCAGCCTGGCTGGTCAAGCCAGGCCACTTCGAGATGCCGCAGGCCTGCGGCATGAAGCAGCTGCACCTGCTCCAACAAACCAGACCCCGAACCTGAAGCCACGAGATCGCCTGGCTCAGGCCGAATCACCAACAAAAGAGGCTGATGTTGCAGGGATGCCACCAAGAGCTCCTGCCGCACCAGCCAAGGGTTGGAAGACGAATCGAAATCAGACGTATTCGGCGACCCGGACGTCACGTTTGATCAAAAGCTCCTGAAGCTCTTCAGCATCAACAGTCTCCTGCTCAACGAGCATCTCAGCCAATTCATCCAAAACGGCTCGGTTATCGACGAGAACTTTGGTGGCCCGCTTGTAGGCCACATCCACCAGCTCGGAAACCTCTTTGTCGATCATCGCGGCGGTTTCCTCAGAGAAGTCACGCTCTGCAGCAATGTCGCGTCCAAGGAACATGCCGCCTTGCGCACGCCCAAGGGCAACGGGCCCAAGCTCGTCGCTCATGCCGAAGCGGGTGATCATCTGACGCGCGGTTGATGCAACCTGCTGGAGGTCGTTAGAGGCACCCGTAGTGACCTCATCTTCGCCGTAGACAATCTCTTCAGCCACCCGGCCGCCAAGGGCCACGGCCATCTGGTTCTGGAGATAAGCACGTGAATACAGGCCAGATTCCATCCGCTCCTCACTGGGGGTGAAGAAGGTCAGACCGCCGGCATTACCGCGGGGAATGATGGAGATTTTCTGAACGGGGTCGTAGTCAGGCATCAGGGCACCCACAAGGGCGTGACCAGCCTCGTGATAAGCAACAAGGCGAGCACGACGCTCACTCATCACGCGGTCCTTCTTCTCAGGACCCGCCATCACCCGTTCAATGGCATCGCTGATTTCGTCGTTGCTCACTTCGGTGAGTTCGCGACGGGCCGCAAGGATGGCGGCTTCGTTGAGAAGGTTGGCCAGATCAGCGCCGGTGTAGCCGGGTGTCCGGCGGGCAACCTTGTCGAGATCGACGTCCTTGGCAAGGGTCTTGCCGCGGGCATGGACGCCAAGGATCTGTAGACGTCCGGAATAGTCAGGGCGATCCACAGTGACCTGACGATCGAAACGACCGGGGCGCATCAGAGCGGCATCGAGCACGTCCGGGCGGTTGGTGGCCGCCACGATGATGATGCCGGTGTTGCCCTCGAAACCATCCATCTCCGTCAGGAGCTGGTTCAGCGTTTGCTCTCGCTCGTCGTTACCACCGCCGAGACCTGCGCCCCGCTGTCGACCAACGGCGTCGATCTCATCGATGAAGACGATGCAAGGAGCGTTTTTCTTGGCTTGCTCGAAAAGATCACGAACGCGGCTGGCACCAACGCCGACGAACATCTCAACGAATTCAGAACCGGAGATCGAGAAGAAGGGGACACCCGCTTCACCCGCCACGGCCTTGGCAAGCAAGGTCTTACCGGTGCCGGGAGGTCCCACAAGCAGAACACCCTTGGGAATCTTGGCGCCGACCGCCGTAAAGCGGTCGGGGTTCTTGAGGAAGTCGACAACCTCAGTCAGCTCAAGCTTCGCGCCTTCAATGCCGGCCACATCGGTAAAGGTCACCTGGGTGGAGGGCTCCATCTGAACCCGCGCCTTGCTCTTGCCGAACTGCATGGCTGGGTTGCCACCACCGCCGCCCTGGGCGCGCCGGAAGAGGAAGAACAGACCACCAAGCAGAAGCAGAGGGAAGATCAGACTTCCAGCAGCCTGCTGCCAGCCAGGGGTCTGACGTGAGGGCTGCACAGCGATGTCCACGCTGTGTTCGGTCAGCAAACCGAGCAGCTCACGATCAGGGGCCAGGTTGACCTGGGCACGACGGCCGTCGTTTTCAACCACCTGAGCGGTGCCTTGATCGGGAGAGATCAGCACACGGCTGATCTGGTCGTCCTTCACCGCCTCAACGAACTCGCTGTAGCGGATGGTGTTCACCTGGGGCTGGCTGCCACCGCCGCCACCAAAGAACGCTGGTGCAATCACAACGATCGCCAGAACCAGAAGGGCTCCGAGACCGATATTTCGCCAACGCTTGTTCACAGGTCGCCTCGTAGATGAAGGAATGTTAAACCGGTTCTCAGTCTTCAGGCGGCGCGGAGCACCTCAACCACGCTCTTGAAGGCGAACCACTCGGGAATCTCCTCACCACCGCGCAGCATCTTGCGGAACTGGGTGCCGCTGAGCTTCTTCACGTGCAGACCACGGGCTTCGGCATGCTCCGCCGTCACGTAGCCCTCTTCCTGGGTGTAAACGAGGTTCAGGGAAGGAACCGTTTCCATCGTGAGCTCGGGGGCGCACTCCTTGGCGAAGTTCTGCGCGTCGTAGGGGCCGTAGAAGTCGTCACCCGTGAGAGACGATTTGCAGCCGGCCATATCGCGGCCAATGATGAAGTGGGTGCATCCGTAGTTGCGGCGGATGATCATGTGCTGCAGCGCTTCACGCGGACCTGCCATATGCATGGCGTAGGGCAGATAGGCCCAGCGAATGCTGTCGTTGTTCACTTCGGCCGCCAAACGCTCGTAGGTCTGGAAGCGAACGGCACCAGGGATGTCGTCCTGCTGGGTGGGGCCACAGGTGGGATGCACGAGCACCACGGCGTTGTCACTCACGTTCTGTGCATGCAGAGCACGGGTGAACAGCTCGTAGTGCGCGCGGTGAATGGGGTTACGGCACTGGAACGCCACCACGTCCTCGCCTTCGGGAAGGCCTGCACGCACCTCAGCCGGGGTCTTGCAGGGGAAGACCCGCTCGGGAAGTGCAAGGCCCTGGAGGCTTCCACCCATGTAGAAGCGCTTGCGCTCCATCGTGATCATCCGCACCGCAGGGTGCTCGATGGAGGTGGTGCCGTAGCAGCCCTTGGCTTCGGCCACTTTGTTGGGTTCCCACTTGTCCTCCACCTCAAGGACGGCCAAATCCTGACCCTTGTAGGTGAGGAGCAGCTTGTCGCCAACCACCACGTCGTCGCGGTCGGTGTCCATCACGATCGGCAGACCGAACAGCTGGCCCGCGGCCAGACGATGACCACTGACCACAGCGTCGTAGTCCTCCTGGTGCATGAAGCCACGCAGGGGCGAGAAGCCACCAACGCAGAGCAGCTCCACATCACAGGCGTTGCGATCGGAACACTCGATCGTTTTGGTCGCCGTGGCTTTCACAGCGGCACGATCCGCCTCGGCCACCATCAGATCAACCAGCGTTCCGCCGTAGGGAGCAATCACACCGGATCGCTGGGCAGGAGCTGAAGCACTGGCGGTCATGGCTGCATGGAAAGATCGGGCGATTCTCCCAGATCGCCGGAGGATTGCAATGGGCCACAAAAAAGGGGGCCTCAGCCCCCTTGCAACCAGTTGTGATGACCTCGATCAAGCCTCTTCAAGACGGCCGTAGAGATCGCCAGTGATCTTGATGTCGACCACTTCACGACCACCCATGTCGGAGTCGGAGGGCTGGATGGCGCTGAACACACCAGCGAATTCTCCGGTTTCAGGATCAACCTTGGTGATGGAGAGGCTCATGGTTCCCACTCCATCGATGTAGCGCTTGTTGTTGTCCTTCTCGAGCTGCTCATCATCACCACCAAGTGCAACAAGACCCTGGGCGTACTGAACACCAGTGGTCAGAGCACGACCCTTGGGATCAATGAAGTTGCTGGTGCGGTAGCTGGGGGTGCGGTAGGTGCCTTCAAAGTCGGTGCTGGTGGTAAGAGCCGAGCCCTCAGCAGTGGCATTGAGGGACTTGCTGGAGAACGTGAAGGGGAACTCTTCGCCACCGGGCACCAGAACAGTGATTGGCTGGAAGTCGATGCCACCTTTCTCCTGGAATTGCAGGCCTGATTCCGTGACCTTCAGATCGCCAAAAACGGAGTCGAGGCTGGAGGTGTAACGGGTGAGGATCTTGCCCTCAACAAACTCGGCTTGCTGACGAATGTTCTTGGGCTCCTCCTTGGCATAAACCTGCACGGGGTGCATGCAGATCTCACGCAGCTCGTAGCTGCTACCGGCCGTCAGAGGAATCGAGCCCCGGGCTGAATCCCCGATCGTGGGGCAATCGTTGGCCTTGCCGGTGTTGTGAATGTCGTCGTAGGTGACGTTGGATCCACCACGCTGAACTGCGTCACTGTCGCCACTGCAGGCCGTAGTGAAGAACGCGAGGCAGAGCGCCAGCACGACGGCCAGCAGAGGACGAATGCGCATGGAAGGAGCCGATCGGCTGAACGCTAATGGGGACGGAATGCCGTCAGATCTGGATCTTACAGGGCGAAAAATGACGTCAGGGCTAGCCTTTCGCAGCTCTCAACAACTTGTCGAAAGCACGTGACATCCAACGATCCCGATTCGACCCAGGCACGGATGGCTCCGGCACTGGCCGCCCTGGGCGAGCTGGCAGAGGAGTTGAGGGGGAATCCAGAAGCACTGCTCACCCTGCTGCGTGAGCTTGAGGCCCTGCATCGGGACGTTCAGGACGGTCCGTTTCGTCAAAGCCTTCCTGAAAACCGGCAGAAATTGTTCACACTTCTGCAAAAAATGGAGAAAAACGGCGGCTGGCCCTACATCCCCCGGCTTCAGTTGCGCACCTTCATCGACCTGCTCGGTCAAGACTCCATCGACGCCGCGGCCTGATCCCGAGCCTCGATCAGAGCATCAAGCAATTGATGCGCCAGAGAGAGCTTTGCCGTTACAGGCAGCTCTCGCCTCCAGCCATCTCCTAGCAACCAGCCTCCATTGGGTTGGTCCCCGAAACCCTGACCATCACGGTCCACAGGATTCACCATCATCAAATTGCAGCCCTTCGCCAGCCGCTTGCTTTCAGCCCGCTCCAGCAGATGGGCATCACTGCCTGTAAGCGCTGTGAAGCCGAGCACCAGCTGTTCAGAACGGCGTTGGCGGGTCAGATTTGACAGCAGATCAGGCACCTGAGTCCAACCAGAGGTCAGAGCCTGCTGAAGCTCCTGCTTGGTCAGCTTGCTTGGAAGAGGCCCATCCCGCCGAAGGTCAGCAACGGCAGCAGCCATCACGAGTACATCGGATCCGGGCTGAGCCAAGAGGAGAGCAGAACCAAGTTCGGCGGCACTCTCCACCGCAGTGCATAGCAGGCCCTCAAGCCAGGCGTCGGGGAGGTCCAACGGGCCATGCACCAAGTGCACGCAGGCACCACGGAAGCGTGCCGCCTGCGCCAGAAGCACTCCCATGCGACCGCTGCTGCGGTTGCTCAGGAAACGGGCCGGATCAATCGACTCCTGGGTCGGTCCGGCTGAAACAAGAACGGACAGCCCCGACCAATCAAGGGTCGCGTCGGGAGTCACCGAGCCGCGGCTGAACACAGACGCAGCTGCCAGCTCAATCAAGAGCGGATCGGCCATGCGCCCATCGCCAACGCGATCACAGGCCAACAGGCCTAACGCCGGCAGGAGCGGGACCACTGCAGGAAAAGATTGAATGCGCAGCCAGTTGCCTTGCACCGCGGGGTGGCGCCACATGGCCGTGTTCATCGCCGGAGCTGCGATGACCGGAACTTCCGTTGCCAGCAGAACGCTGGCGAGCAACCCATCGGCTGAACCCTGACTCCAACGCGCCAGGCTGCTGGCACTCAAGGGCGCGACGATGATTAACTCCGCCCACTCCGCCAACTCGATGTGCAGCGGTCTCGATGCAGCGGGGTCCCACTGGTCGGCCTCGAGGTAGCAGCGATGGCGACTGAGGCTGGCGAGGGCGACGGGGCTCACTAGGGCCGCGCCACTAGCGGTAACAAGACAGCGCACCTCAGCACCGGCCTTGATCAGCGCGCTGACGAGCAAAGGCGTCTTCACAGCAGCAATGCTGCCGCTGACGGCCACCAGCACACGCCGCCCGCACAGTGGCGACGACAGTGGCGACGCCTGCTCAGTCTTCATCAAAAGGTTCTTGGTCCACCAGGTGGTGGTACGGGAGGATCAGTTCGGGCCTGTGGATGGCCAGTGCCCGAAGCAGGTGCCAATCCGAAAGGCTGTCGAAAGGTGAGGGGTAGTCGTCCTCCTCAAGCCGGCGGGCGAGCTCGGCCGTCGATGCCTCATCAAAAGCGTTGAGCCGTTCCTGCGTGAGCATCAAGCAGTCCCTAGACGACATCAACGGCAGTTTGACGCAGGCCGTGCCGGCTAGCGTTGGCTCACCGGGGAATTAGCTCAGTTGGTAGAGCGCTGCGATCGCACCGCAGAGGTCAGGGGTTCGAATCCCCTATTCTCCACTGGGCTTTTGCAGCGTCGCCTGCCACTGATCGGCCTGTTCTCCCTTGTGGTTCTCAGCACCGTGGCACGACCGTCAGCCCTGCTCACCTTCACGCTCCTTGCCGCGGCCGGTGCGATAAGTCGCGCCCCATCACGCCGCACCTGACCCACCATGAGGTAAAAGAGGGTTGTTGAACTCCCCGTAGTCGATGTCGCAATCGAAGCGCGAGCAGGTCGTGAGCCACCTGCGCTACATCCGTCAGGAGCTGCGTGAAATGCACCAGGGAGTGATGGAAGACGGCCTTCTCCCCGAAGCGGGCGAAGTTCGGGGTGTGATGGCCCAAATGGAAGCGCTGCTGGAGCTCCTCGAAGGCAAAGCGTCCAGAAAAGCGAAGGCTGAGTCCAAATAATTTCCTGCGCAAGCCATTGTCAAAGCCCTCAGCTCTGGCTTTGCTGCGCCAATCCCCATCACCTGGCCCGGGCTTAGCCCGGGTTTTTTTATTGAAATCTCCTATCCGTAGTGTCTGATGCCTGCAGGGTGCCCAGATGTGGTGTATAGAGGGGGAGGCAGGGGTATGGCCGGGTGATGGGGATCACTGGTTTCATCCCTGCCTCTTCCCTTGAAACCCATGCCGTGCGACGGCTTCAATCCACCCGGCTGCAGACCAACGCTGGAGCAGCGCTCCAAAGGCTGGAGAACTGGGCACGCAACCCATGGCGGCGATTGTCATTGCTGGCGATTGCCGGGTTGATTGGCTTTTTGATCGGTACCGCGATTACGCCGGTGGCCGGTGTTCTCGGTCAAATGGACCCTGTTGCAGCGCTGTTGGTGGTGCTGGGCACTGAGCTCACAATTCGGCGGCAACGCAGCTCCGAGCCATCACTGAAGCTGCCCCAACAGCTCCTCGATCTTGGTCGTATCGGCTTTCTCTACGGCCTCTTTCTCGAAGGGTTCAAGCTGATCTGAAGCAGAACCGTTCAAAACAGCCAACCCAGACTGCAATTCATACCCTTCGGAAGGGACTCCGATGGGCTGCAGGTGGCGAGCAACCATTATTTTCTGGAACTTGAACCGCCAGCTG
>Ga0209359_10000223_pt1 | contig 13318 bp, 26 predicted proteins | sample MarorgKNORR_S2LV_FD_188224 | JGI IMG/M metagenome (GOLD analysis project Ga0209359, IMG submission 188224) | Marine microbial communities from the Southern Atlantic Ocean, analyzing organic carbon cycling - Surface_A/KNORR_S2/LV (SPAdes) (version 2) | ecosystem: Environmental > Aquatic > Marine... | reverse complement strand
TATTCCACTAAAGCTAGGGTTTTTAAATTTGTGTTTAATTTCGTCTGCATTTACATTTGGTGTTAATGCCATTACAGATAATAAGAAAAATCCTATTAAAGTTCCTACTTCAAAATTATCCTTTGTCAAAATCTTTTTTCTCTTCATTTCTTGCCTGTTCTTCTAATGCCAATATATTATTTTGGTCTTCAATTAGTTTTTGCCTTTCACGATATTCTAGAACCACATTAATTTTTTGTTGTAGTCTAATCATATCTTGGTCTAACATTCTTAGCTGGTCTGTAAGTTTGATTGAACTTGCAAACATACGACCTAATGATGGTTTAACTTCGTCAGTTATGAATTTCCAAGTATAGTAAATAAAGTAACCCATCCCAAGTGCCATTGCAACTGGAAATCCGAACTCTGCTATTACTTGTGCAATTTTGTCCATCAGTCTCTTCTTGCATCGATTTTGCCATCCTCTACAAAGTTCTCTGCTCTTGCCACTCTATCAATAGGTGGGGTTAATTCTAATGCACTACTCACTAACAAATCGATTTTTAATATGTCGTTATTCATGACCGAAGCCCGAGTTTCCAACATCTTTATAATATTTTCAGTACTCTTAATCTGTGAAATTACAGAATCAAAGATATACTTCATGCTCAGAAAGATAAAAAATGCCATTACGACTGCACCAAATATAGGTACACCCACTTCACTCAAAAAATCTAATATAGACATAATCTCTCCTGTTCGTAAGTATTTATAAGAGGAGAGACCTTAGAATGACATAGAAACACCACAACCACATGTTGCTTCAACATTTGGGTTGATAAACTTGAATTCCTCGTTTATTCCAGACTTAACATAGTCCAGTGTCATGTTATTAAGGTAGGGTATTGATGTTGCATCAATATGTATGGTGAATTTACCAAAATCTAATATTTGGTCGTTAGGTTCAGAGGTAGTGTTGTAGTCAAATATGTATTCATATCCACCACAACCACCACCAGTGATTCCCAGTCTGATTGCAGACTTGCCTTTTTCTGCTGTCCTTTCTAATAACTTAGAAATAGCAGAATCAGTTAATTCGACATTAACTGTCGGCTTTGAATATACGATAGGCTCCATATACAAGTCCTGCCCAAGCAAGATACTTGACTATTGGTGCAAGTAAGATTGCTCCTAATGATATTCCGACTATAACAGCACCATCTAAAGATGATAACTCTCCTAGTCTCCCTTTAAGGTATTCCTTAATGAAATTAATATCCATTTAATAATACTCCTCTATTTGAACTCAGCAATATTTCCAGAAGTATCTCTAGTAACTATATTAACTAGACCCTTACCTTGTCTTCTAATCAACTCGTTTTTCACCTTTTGCTTGAGTTTTGGTTTAGTGTTGTCATTATTATAACATTCCAACAACTCTTTCAGAGATTGAGTTTTCATGTAGTAATGCGTAGTAGTAACTTTTTTAGAGCCTCTTTGCACCACTTTTTGGGTAGGTTTATACTTAACTGGCATAGTGTAAGTATTTATAAGAATATTATATTAGACTATATTGGCACAATTGTGTGCCATTTGTGTGACATTTGCGTGTATAAATATACAGTATGATTGATATAATTTCTATACTTATATTATTGTCTTTACCATTTGGAATCGTTGGTTGGTATATTATACTTAATGACCCTACAGATAATAGGTCAATATGGAAGAAATTCCATTCTTTGATGAAAGCTGGAAGACTTAATAAAGTCGTCAAAAAAATTACTTAGAATTAACTTTCTTATATAACTCGTCTAGGTCTTCTTCGAGTGCTTTGATACGCTCTTCTAAAAGTGGATGTTTCTCAAACCACTTCTTTTCTTGTTTGATTAAATCAAGACCTATTTTTTCTTCTAAGTACTTGTCAATTTTTAGTACTTTAGGATGACTCTTAACATATGGTATCATAAGAACAACCTTAAATAGAATTGTTAATATCTTAAACATTACTTGTTAACTACTCCTATGTTATACTTTGGAACTAAATCCCATTCAGATTTTTCTTTATGTGGTAATACTTTAATCTGACTCATAGGTGCAATTGGGTCTGTATGGTTATTTGATATAACCTTGAGTAATCCCCATTCTTCTAGAAGCTTTGCAATTGCATTCCTTCTACCTAAATCGGATTCGACAAAAGAACTATCTTTACCATCTAGTAAAAACAATTCTTTAAAGTGAACAAGGTAGTATTTACCTCGTTTGTGTAATATGTGGCAAGATTGGTAAAGTATTTTTTCTTTACGAGATGCAACTCCTATACGAGTTAGTGTTTCTTTTACTTTTAGAAAATCATCCTGTTGTTTCAACTCTACCTCTACCATGTTGGAGAGGTCATAGTTCATTACTGTTTCCCACCTGTTTTCATTCTCTCTTTCATAATTCCTATTTCCTTTGCAGTAAGAATCTTGTAGTATTCTTCTGCTTTACTCATAGAACATTCATAATATGTTTGGATGACTTTCATGTCTTCCAGCACTCTGGGTTTGTTCCATTTAGCAAACCTTTTTCTTTTTCTAAGAGTATTTAGGAAATAATGAAATTGAAGACGAGAATCTAGGTGTTTTCTGGAGTTCATTTCATTAACATACATAATACAATCTTGGTGATAGGATAGACTTTTGTTAGTTAGGAATGCAGAATAGGACTTTTCATCGATATCATCTTGCATGATATCCTTCTTAGAAAAGGTTATTGCTGTTACATAATCAAAGGGATTCATCATTTACTCCATACTTTTCTAAGTACTCTGCAAGAGTACGAAGAGTTTTTGGAGATTCACAACGACCAACAGTATTATTACAATAATCACAAAGATATTCTCTTGGTGTTAAATTATTGTGGTCGTGGTCTAATCTCCAAACTGTTTTACTTCTATTAGTATACTGGAAGGACTTCCATTTGTCCAGTATTTGTTCTTCTGTCATCTGACAGCCAGGGCACTCATAATTTTCAGCTGGAAAAGGAATATGTTTTTTCATTTTCCTAAGTGCATTAGATTGTATCTTTGCACATGATTTACAAAAGTTATAAGTCTGTGGAATATCTCCTTTATTAAATGCCCTATGACCAAACTCTGTTATGTGTTTACTTTCACCACATTTTACACATACTTTATTTTCATCTTCTGTGTATCCTAGGATTTCTTGAAGATAGTTCATTTTACTGCATTTACAAAATCAAAGGGATTCATATATCCTATACTCCAAATTTCTTCTATCTTCGTTAGATTTATTTTCTATTACTTCTATTTTACCAAATAGATTCATATTCGTCAAGATATTATTTATCTGACTTCTTCTACCTTTCAACCAGACCTCTGATTGAGTATCTCCTCTTTTTTTGTGTCTTTGTTGTTCTGTATCTGAGTCACATGTAAGCACATAAACATTAGTGCTGTAGTTATCCACTAACCATTCAATATCTACTCCTCTAAAGTATCTATCCCCTTCAATTAAAATATGCTTGTATTTTGGTTCAAACTCAGCTATAAAATCTCTAAACATTGGTATAGAACCATGAGATAGTTTATCAGTACCACCAAAAGTTTCTCCTTCTGGATATTGTCCAACAACTAATATATCACCATGTTCTTGACACTTAAAAAGTTTCATAGGTTCTATTAGTACTGGTTTAGATAAACGAGAAAGCAACCCTCTCATGAGGGTTGACTTTCCACTACATGGTATTCCACCAATTAAAGTTATCATCCTATAGATTTACCATTTACATCTACTAAGATGTCTTCTTTAGATAATCCATGATTTAATGTATCCTTAGTTTTTATTTGTCCTAAGAATCCAATAAACTGAAAAATGTCATGATATTCTTCAGCAAGATGTTGTTTTATCCAATGAATTGTAGATTCATATTTTTTTAACCAAGCTTTTCTTTGATTTGTAATTTTTGCTGGGTCAATGTTTAAAATAAACCCAAAGATTTGAATAGGTTGTTGATACTTATCATATAAGTCAACCATTTGTTTTATCTTTGTACCAAAGTCACCATCTGACCTTGCAAAACCAATCTGCCCTAAGTCAAGAACATATCCTTGAGAAGGGAAATCATTATCTTCTAAAATTCCATTTGCAATAGTTTGGTCAATATCTTTAACAAAATCATAAGAAGAAAAACTTTTTCTAAACTTTTTAAAGATTGCAGTTCTTTGTGCTGGTGATTTAGAAGGTGATATTCTCTTCAAGAAATCTTTAAGATAAGCATCATCGTCTCTTTCACAACATTTTTTAATTATAAGTTGTTTTAGAGCTTGTGCATAATCTCTGTCATCATTATCTTCTGCAATATCATGATACTCGTTTGAAAGTATTCCATGTGCAATAGATTCTGCTGGATTATCATACTGAACTACATCAACAATTACTACTGGTTGATTTAATTCTTCATAACATTGTCTTCTATTAAACCCAGCTTTTAAATAAAGCTTATCATCTAGACCTAATTCACATACCATTACTGGTTTTTTATAGTCATATCTGTTTGATATTGAGTCTTTTAGTTTGTTTACATTAGTTCTTACAGCATCAAATACACGAGGTTGATAAGTATTATCATCTTTATCTATGTGTATAATCTCTGAAAGTTTTACTAATCTTCTATCGATGTATTGCACACCGACACCATAGTTGGGTTTGAAACCCCTTTTAGACCTTTCAAGGTCAAATTGTATATTCATTGTATTTCCTCATACTAGAAATTAATATAAATTGTTTAAAAATGTTCTCGTCTAAATGCGTTAGTTTAATTCTTAAACTCCTATTAGTATTTAGGAAAGAAAAGATTCTAGACTTCCCTTTTCTTCATACTTACTTGCATGTGGCCCAATAGGTTTTTCTGATTTACCAGCCTGTCCTTTAGTTGCAACATGTTCATCACAATATGCAACACACGACAATCTGACTCCATCACCTGTTATTGGAGTAACCCCATGCAATTCATTTGAGTCTGCAATTAAAACATCACCATCGTCAGCTTCAATTGCAATCCCATATCTTGGGAAACATAGATATGCACCCCCAAAATTACCGATTCGAAAAACACACATTGTGGTTAGTCCGAATTCTAAATCTTTTCCATCAAGATGAGCAGACATCTTTGCAGTGCCTTCACTTGAGTATCTATTTGCAGATAGAGCTGTAATTGGAGCTCCACCTATTTGATATTGTTCTTCAATACATTCATCTGCAAAGTTTCTTTGTAGTTTCCATACTTCTGGAACACCTTTCTTTAATGCTTTTTCATTTTCTATTGCAATGTTTTTTAGTATTTCATACTTAGGTTGATTCTTTTTCTTTTCCATCCAACCACTTGCACCAATCATTCCAGTGAATCTACCTCTTTTATATCCTATCAATACAGAATGTATTGCATTTGCAGATGCAATTCTATTAAACTGACCATTCTTTTTAAGTGGATAGTATGAATTAGGTGTTCTTAATACATAATCTTTACCTTCAACTAATCCTTGTTTTTTCATTTCTTCTGGGTCGATTGGCCCAGCTGCATTTGCTCTCATAGTAGATACATCATCTATGGAGTACAAAGTGTCTTTTACTTGTTGGTAAGTGTCACCTTTGTATGCATTCTTTACAATACAAGCAAGAATAGGTTTATCAAATAAAGACCCAGAAGGTTTATGTATCTTTATAATTTCCTCTTCTACACCAATAGAAGATATAACAGTATCATAAGAGGTTTCATCTAACCACTTACCATTCCATTTATCGAATGTTTCTTTAAATCCTAAGTCTTTGTTTGCAGTAAATTCCATGGTTCTAATACCTGTTTCTTAAGTTCTTGTACTATGTAATATAATTGTAATGGTGCAACCATCAATCCTATCCTTGCACCCTTATCGTTATAATCTCCTGTCATCTTGTAATCGTTTGGTAATGTCATAAGTCTTACCATTTCTTTTGGTGTGTATATTCTTTTACCACTGTAATGGAAGTGATTACCACCCATAAATTTTGGTTGACATCCTTGTTCAGTTAAAGAATGTGCTGGTAAATGTTTTGGAACAATCCTTGACATATAATAAGAATGTTTTTCGTCTTCTGGTTTTAAGTGTCCATTTTTAATTTGTTCTTGAAACCAAGGTTTAACAATATCATCACCTATAGATATATAGGCAGAATTAGATTTTCTTTTTAGAACTGGTTCTAATCCCTCACATGGGCCACAATGTTCTAGTTCTTCTTTTGGATGTTTATCAAATCCATTTACCCAGTGTGATTTGGATGATTCATTCATTGCACCTGTAAGATATTCTGCATCTTTTATATTCTCTTCATCATCTATTAAGTCATCTATTGCTTCTCCAATTGATACTCTTTGACTTGTAGTCTCTGGAAACAATCCACTCATACACATAAATGGCATTCCAATTGCATCTAGAACATCATCCCTAACTGCAATTATAAAAACTCTTTCTCTTTTTTGTGGAACTCCATGTTCATGTCCTTTAGTTATTTTCCAAGTAACTGAATAACCAAGTTTTTCAAAATCAGTTATCATTCTATTTAAATGGTCTCTTGCATAATCCATAGATAGACCCTTTACATTCTCACATACAATAATTTTTGGCATCATTTCTTCTGCAATTCTTATTTGTTCCCAAGTAAGGTCTTCTATGTTTTGTTGTTTCATACCATATGCCATCTTCTCTTTGTTCCAACCCTCTCTTTTAGAACCAGCCATAGAGAATGGTGGACATGGTGGACTTCCATCTAAAATATCTAATTCATATTTTTTGATACCTGTCATTTCCATAATACTTTTACCAGTGACTTCTTTAATGTCTTTACACTCATGAACTGTATTAGGAAAGTTTTCTAGATAAGTATCAACATGTACTTGTTGAAATTCATTCATATATTTTACATCACCACCAGCAAGTTTATATGCACACGATGAACCACCACCGCCTGCAAAAAAAGTAATGTAATCGAACTCTTTTCTTGCAGAGTTCTTATGTAAGTCATCTAGTGTATATTGAAAATAACTCATCTTTCATTCCGCCATAAGTCTGGAAATGGTATTGCTTGATACATGTGTCCATTTAATGACCATCCAAAATCCATTCCTGTATTTTCTGTAAAATAAACTGACTCTGGAAACAAATCAAATGCAACTGTTACTCTTGGTTTTTCTTCCATCCAAGGGGACGATGCATGTTCATATCCACTAGCAGAGTATATCAACATATCATTATAATCATTATGTACCACATACTCACTCTCTGGAACTTCTGGGCCCACTCTGTAAGTGGTAGTAGAAGGTTCTACATTTGCACAATAGAATCCATGATAGATATGTGGATGTATTTCTTCAATATGTTTATGGAAAGGTATATGGTCGTATCCTTTATCGTTTTCTCTTTTTGTATATACATTAAACCATCCATGTATGTAATATGATTCTCCAGCTTCTCTTACCTGTGGATTTTGATAAAACATTCGATTTAAATTCCAGTAGATATCTGCAAAGGGTCTTAATCCAAATGTAAATGGATTATAAGTTTTATAACCTTGTATATTCTTGGTATCTAACTCAAATTGATGTTCTTCTTCTTCTTTAGATAAATCCGAACCTTCTTTAGATGCACGAACATATGCACGAAGATTATTACTAAATTGATTTGGTGTTGCAATCCCATCCTCATCATGTGCAAACCATGGATGGTTTTCATGTTCTATACACCAATTAGTTATAAACTCATAGTCTATTCCACAATCCTTTTGGATAAAGAAATCAGAATTCTTTAACATTGCTTCTGTCCTCATATTCTAACTCTACAATTACTGTATCGTTTTTTCTAGTTCCTCTACTATAAAGATGAGAATACATTTCATCTGCACCTTTTCGTATTCCATTATATTCTCCCCATGAGTATATAGCAAAAAATAAAATGCAAAGAAATATAAATGTAATTCCTACTTCCATCTACATTCCATCATAAGTTCTGTTAAACATGCAACAATATTTACTTCTTGGTCAACTACAAAAGCATTCTTATAACTGTAGTCTGCAATTATGATTACAGCTTGTGGTATACTCTGTGGTTCTAATACATCATACAATGCATCATATATTTTTCTGAATAACTTTACTGGGTCATTATCAATATTGGTTGCAACCCATTTTCTCATATCTGTAAATCTTTTTGTTTTAATGTGTCCAAGTAATTCTTGGAGACTCTCTTCTCCAATATTAGATAAGATACCTACATCTATACTTCCACTTACTCCATATCTTTGTAGTTCATTAATAGTTCTACGAAAGTCTGGAAAATATTTCATTACCATTTCTTGAAGAACATCTGAATTATATTTAATTCCTTCATTGTCAAGAATCATCATAAGTCTTGCCATGAATACAGATGCAAGTCTAGGTCTTTCTTTTGGTGGTATTTTGAAATCAATAACAGTACATCTTGAATGCAAAGGTGCAATCAATCTGTTTTTGTAATTACATGTAAAAATAAATCTACAGTTTTTATGGAACTCTTCTATGAATCCACGAAGAGCTGGTTGAGTTGATTGAGGATTTAGATAGTCAGCCTCATCAAGAATAACTACTTTGTTTCCACCTTGTAGGGAAACTGTAGATGCAAAGTTTTTGATTTTAGTTCTAAGGACATCAATTCCAGATTCTTCTGAACCATTAATTAAGATATAATCACAACCATGCATTTCACATAGTGCTTTTGCAATAGTAGTTTTACCAGTACCAGCAGTACCAGTTAAAATCATATTTGGAATTTCGTCTTTGATATCAAAGAATGTTTGTTTAATATCAGCTGGAAGGACACAATCTTCTATTGTCCTAGGTCGATATTTTTCTACCCATAAAAAATCATCACTCATAAATCACCTTATCAATTATAAAGAACCTCATAATCCCACCATTATGAAGCGAGTTCAACCCCAAGAGAGAGAACAGTTGAACACCCTCAGATACCAATGTCTAGTACCTACAATAGTATTTATCATGAACCAAATACTGAATCTGGTTCTAATGCAATAAAATATTCAAGTCCTTTGTTCTTTGCAACAAAATGTGCAAGACCTTTGGACGAAACATAAACTGTATACTCATCATTTACAATCTTTATGTTTTCCATTTTAAAATTCATTGCATATGTTTGACCATCACCATCCATAATAACTTCACTAAAGTTATTGGTTGATGGATTCTTTTTATCTCTAACAGTTAATGTAACCACTGTTCCATTACTTTCAAGAACCAAGTCAGGCAATGATAGTACTGCACTTGCTTTCTTTAATTTAGAAAGTAGATTATCATTTAACTCAAAGACCACCTCTGGATTAGGCATTGTAATGTCCTTCTCTGGTGGTGCAATAATCATTGATGCGTCTGCATAGTTGTATGTTGCACTTGCACCATCACCACTAATGTTTACAGACTTTTCACCAAAGTCAAATTCTGCATCTTTACCTAATAAAGATACTGTTGCTAGAAACTCTGGTAAATCATATACAGAAAACTCATTTGTAAAATTATCTGATATCGTTGCTTTACCAAAGATATTTTTCATAGGAGAGATTGTTTTAATCTCATTCCCAGTTTGTACTGTAATACCATTATTGATACTACTAAAGTTTGTTAGAACTTCTAAGGTACTGTCACTTATTTTCATAATTACTCCTATAACTATAATGCAGCTCTCTTGTCCACTTCTTTATCATGCACATGGAGAGCAAATAGTGCATAGTGTAAAACTTTCATGAGGTCAGCACGATTATGGCCTTGTTTCTTACCATACCTTTGTGCATATTTAAGAATGTTTCCAATACAGAAACCTTCTCCATGACCACCATCAATTATAAATTCAGTTGCTTGATATTGATTTTGTGAATAATGTTGGTCATATGTCTTATTCACATATTCAATCAATTGTGCAATATACTTGTCTTCATCGTATTTGTAATCAATACATTTTATGTTCTTTTTCTCACTCATAATACTATTTTACTACAGAACTGATATTTGTCAACCAAACTTAGCTCCACTGTTAACATCATCCTTCTTTTTCTTTCGAAAAGTAAAGAACCCTTTAAATCCACCACTCAATCCCCAAATAGTAAATAGATACACTAAAGTTAGCACACCTATTATTTGCAAGATTGCTTCAATCCATTCTACCATTTATCTTGGTCTACTCCACGAGTATTAAAATTACCTTTTGTTCTACTTTCCCTATAATCAAAAGGAACTGATACTGCAAATGGGTCTGACAATCCAGTCCCCACCCATTCTCCAGTGTTGTAAATTGTAGAAGGATTTACATGGTCTAGATATTTGTCTACCCACATATCATTTTTCTCACACCACTCTTCTATTTCTTCATATGTACCATATACAAGTGTTCCCATTTTATAAGAACTACCATCTGCATGTAATACTTTTGCTATTTCTTGATGTGATATACAGTTTGAAGATAGTTGTTTATTTTCTATTTTGTCGTACATTATTTGTAAAAGATATGTTCGTTAATAATTACAGTTTCGTTTAATGAATCTGCCCAGTATGGATTTACATATACAGAATGATAATGTGTTGCACCTTCTGTAATATCTCCATACTCACCTTGTAAAATATTTCTTGCAAGGGTCAAACACTTTAACCAAGTTTTTGAATCCACTGGGTCGTCTGACTTACCATCACAAAACCAACTAAATTGACATTGGTTTCTAGTAGGTATCATATTACCTTTCCAATTCTCTGACCATTTTGCTTGATAAACTACACCACAAATATTTGTTGGGTAATTCATGTGTTGTGTTCTATTGATAACAACTTGGGAAACTGCAATCTTACCAGCAAGTGGTTGGTTACCAGCTTCAAAGTACATGTTTTGTGCAAGACAAAATGCTTCATTGTTTGCATCCGAAGCTTCTGCTTTGTTTATGAAAAATATTAAACTTGCAGTTAGTATCATCATTACCATATGAAAAGGTATAAAGAACCTTGATGTACTCGACCAAGGTCTTGACCATAAAACCATTTCTATTATATTTTTTATCCTATCCATTTATATCCCATCCCTATTAAATCTTTTTGTTGTTGAATTGCTTTATCAATATCGATTTTACTTACTGATATCATTGCACCATTTGTATTTGTGATTTCCACATAATCATCAAAGATATTGAAAGTCACTGAATGACCCTCATTAGTTAAAACACCTTTAAATACCATGTTTGGATAATCTTGACATTTACTCATATTACCATCCTTTTACTATGTTTGCCATAATAAATATTGCACATACTAAATTTGTAAGTACAAATAAAGAACGAATTACTGCAATTGCATTTTCATTCCTTTTATTATATCCATCTTCTTCATCAAATGAACCGAGGGCATGTTTCCATATAATCCAAAATCTTTTCATTTTAATTCCAAATAAATCTGGCGGGATGGGAAAACAGTTTCAACACAAATGCGTGTATAATAGTGTTCACTTTGTTGTTTTCGTTTCCCTGTCCCTGCCCGAGCATACAGCCCCTATTATTAAATTCCACCTCTAACATATGCATTCACTAGGTCTTCACCAGTTACTTGCTTACCAAAGGTTCTAATTACTTTACCATTTTGTTTTCTAACAACATGGCCACCATTGTAATGTGTATCTGTCACACCACCATTTTCAAAATCTTTCATTGACTCTTCTGTCTCATACCACATAGAAGTCAAACTATGTACTTGTATTGACCTAGGTTGTTTTGCCCACTCTTCTGCTTCGAGAAGTACTCTTTGTCTTTCGACAACATCATCATACTGTCCCATTATTCAAAACTCCTTATCCTTGCTGGGATAACTATATTCCAGTTACAAGAATCACAAACTCTATCGTCATAATTCTCTAATACTGGTTGGGGATTATTCCCAAAACCCTCATATGACCCAGTGCATAATGCACAAGGTCGAGGAGAACTAGATGCTTCTAGTGAGGTCTTACTATATTGTGAAGTCATCTTTATCGTTCTCCTCTGTTACTATTTCCTCAGACTCTAATTCGTCACCCAAAGGATTTACACCTGCGTCAACCTTAGTGTAAAGGTCGAGGAAGGATGCTTTGGTGTCTTCATCGAATCTTGCAAGACACACTTCAATAGACTTCAACTTGTCGTTGAACATTGAGAATGCTTTTGCAATGTGAACTAATCTTCTAGTTGATATCACTTCATCAACTGCACCTTCGTAGAAGGATTTTCTGATTACATCAGCCCAGTCAACAAGTTTGTCTGCAAACTCATCATCACTGACTCCAAGAATTGCAAAGTCACCTTTAACAATTTTTTTCTCAGTAGTCACTGGTGGATATTCTTGTTCAAGACAGATTGCAAACCTTTCAAGGAATGCTTCGTTCAAGATGTTAGTTCCGATGAATCTACCATCCTCAGAACCTTTACCTTTAGTGTTTGCAGTTGCAACCACTGTGAACCCATCTGCTGGTTTTACAAACTCACCAGTTTTCTTGATTAAGTAACCACCACCTTCTAGGATGGATTGTAAACACATAATCTTGTTTGATGCAAGGTCAACTTCGTCAAGAAGTAATACTGCACCTTTTCTCATTGCTTTAAGGACAGGGCCTTCTTTGAAGACAATGTTACCATTGATAAGAGTATTTGAACCAATCAAATCATCTTCATCAGTTTCAATAGTAATGTTAACTCTGAAAAGTTCCTTCTTGAGTTTTGCACAAATCTGTTCGACCATCAAGGTTTTACCATTACCACTGAGACCAGTAATAAACACTGGAAAGAAAACTCCAGACTTAAGGATTGACTTGAGGTCTTTGAAGTGACCAAAAGGAACATAGTTATCCATAATCGATGGAATAACTGAAATGTTTTCATCAAGAACATTCATACCAACTGTTGAAGTTGGAACTGGAACTGTTTCTACAGTTTGAACTGCTTGAACTGGAACTACTTGATTGTAATTCTGTGGAACTACAGATTCAATGGAATAAGTTCCATAACCTGCTTTGAACTGTGGATTCCTAAACAACCACGATGGTTTTGGAATACCTGCTGTTTTGCAGATTTTCTTAACAGTGGATTTTGAAAACTCCACTTGATTAGGAAACTGTTCCGCAGCTGCATCCAGAAACCTATAATGATTTGCATTTAAATTCATATTTTGTACCTCACTATTATTTGAATTTTTTACCATGATTGTATTATACTAAAATGTGTACCCATAGGTCAACTATGCAACCTTCTTA
>Ga0209359_10000222_pt1 | contig 13352 bp, 12 predicted proteins | sample MarorgKNORR_S2LV_FD_188224 | JGI IMG/M metagenome (GOLD analysis project Ga0209359, IMG submission 188224) | Marine microbial communities from the Southern Atlantic Ocean, analyzing organic carbon cycling - Surface_A/KNORR_S2/LV (SPAdes) (version 2) | ecosystem: Environmental > Aquatic > Marine... | reverse complement strand
GGAGTTCTACCAGTTTCAGTAAAAGCAACAATGGCTTTTGCTTGTATTTCGTTTGCTACTTGGACTGCTGCTCTTGCAAGTGTAGCTGTTGAGTCTTCGGAAGTATTCTCCTTTGATAGAAGTGAAGAAGTGTCATTCTTCGAATCAGTTTCTTTACAAATTAATGACATAACCTCCACAACTCTATTTGGATTATCTCCTATAGATGTTTCAGCAGATAACATTACGGCATCTGAACCTTCCAGTATTGCATTGGTAATATCAGTAACTTCGGCTCTTGTCGGTCTGTATGAAGATTTCATCGACTGCAACATCTCAGTTGCTGTTATCGATATCTTACCTTTTTTGTTTGCAGCATCTAATATTTGTTTTTGTACAAATGGTACTTGCTCCAATGGAAGTTGAACTCCTAAATCTCCCCTAGCTACCATTACTCCATCGGCTACATCTAAAATTTCTGCGATGTTGTCTAATGCAGCTTTTAATTCGATTTTTGCAATTACTTTAATATCATTAGGTACTAGATCTCTTACTGTCTTTATATCACTAGCGTTCCTGACGAATGAAACAGCAACAAAATCTACATCGTGTTTTGTGCCAAACTCAAGATGTTCTTTGTCTTTTTCAGTTATTGCTGAGACAGAAAGGTTTGAGTCTGGAAACGCAACACCTTGATTGTCTCTAAGCTCTCCCCCTATAAGAACTAGTGCAGTTAATTTATCTTTTTTCTTTTTTACTATTTTTAAAACTATCTGACCATCATCAATGAATACCCTATCTTCAACGTTTACATCTCTTAATAAATGGTCATAGTCAATAAACACTGTCTCTTTATTCGACTCTATAGCCGTATTAGTTAAATCTACATTTTTACTTTTTTCTAAGATGGTATTGTCAGAAGATTTTCCAGTTCTTATTTTGGGTCCTTGAATGTCTTGCATTACTGCAACTGGTTTTTTGGAGTTGCGTGCCCATTTAATTACATTTTCATGATCTTCTAGTGTTCCGTGAGAGAAATTGATTCTGAGCACATTTACGCCAGAATCTATAATGCTATTAATTTTGGCTTCACTTGAAAGGCTTGGCCCTACAGTTGCAATTATTTTTGTTTTTCTATCCATATTGATTAAATACTTTAATAGCATGGTATAACAAATTTAAGTATATGAATAGAAAAAAAATTATAGGAATTCCAATAAAAAACCTTGAAAACCCTATGTCTAGATTGTCTGAAATTCTCACACAAGAGGAAAGAATCCATACTCAGAAAGAATTAATACGAAATATTGTTCAGTCTTTCAAGAATAATGACCATGAAACATATTTAATATCAACAGATAATGAAGTAGAAATTTTAGCAAAGAATTTAAATGTTAAAATTTTTAAATCTAACTCTTCTGGTTTAAACAAAGAAGTAATTGAATTTTCAAAATTATTTAGTAATTATGATGGATGGATTATTTGCCACGCAGATTTACCGTATATGACAAAACATTTTGCAAATACAATTAGTGCAGAAATAAATGAAAATGAAATAATAATTGCACAAAGTAAAGATAATGGAACTCCGTTTATTGCTGGAACTTTAAGTTTTAACAAATTTCTTTTTGGAAAAAATAGTTTTAATAAACATATTGAATTTCTAATAGATAAGAAATATGCTTATAAACAGATTTTTAGTACTGAATTTACTTTTGAACTTGATGATGAAGAAGATTATAAAAAATTTATACAAAACCAACCAAGATGGTTTAGAAAGCTAAATGCTTAGCAGCCCCGACCGGATTTGAACCGGCGTTTCTGCCTTGAGAGGGCAGCGTCCTAGGCCTCTGGACGACGGGGCCTCTGCTCGGGGAGAAGGACTTGAACCCTCAACGATGGGACCAGAACCCATTGTGTTGCCAATTACACCATCCCCGAAAGATAGCAGCCCCGACCGGATTCGAACCGGCGTTTCTGGGTTGAAAACCAAGCGTCCTAGGCCTCTGGACGACGGGGCCGTATAAATATTAAGAATAAAGTATTTTGATTATTAGTTTGTTAATTTTTCAATACTTTCTGTCAATCTAGCAATGGAAGTCTCTTTACCAAGTGCAAATATTGATTCAAATAATGGAGGACTAATTTTTGTACCAGTAATCGCAACACGAGTAGATTGGAAACCAACTTTAGTTTTTATTTCCTCTTCTTCTAAAACATTTCTCATTAGAGATTCAATATTTTCTAGGTTAAATTCATCTAATTCAATAAATTTATTTCTTATAATATTTAAATATTTTTGGGCTTCAATTGAATTAACTGATTCCCATTCTTGATCATTAACTAAAAAAGGTTCATCGAGTAAGAAAGAAACTTGATCATATAAATCATTCATCGTCTCGATTCTTTCTTGAACAGAAGGAAGTATTATATTTAATCGTTCTGTTTCTTCATTAAATAATTCTCTGTTAAGGTCTTTTCCTATCTGACTTAAAGCGTCATTTGAAAATTTTTCGAATGATGTTGATCTTATATATTGTCCATTCAGCCAAAGCAGTTTTTTTTCATCAAAAATTGCGGAATTTGGTAGTACTTTATTGAAATCAAATTTACTAATTGCAAATTCTCTATCAAAGTGTTCCAAATCGTCTCCAGGTGACCAACCAAGTAAGCACAGGTAATTAAACATTGCGTCATTTAATATTCCTTTATCACGAAAAGCTTCAACGGAAGTATCTCCATGTCTTTTGCTTAATTTTTTACCATCAGATCCAAACAATAAGGGTAAATGACAAAATTTTGGTAAAGTAGCACCTAAAGCTTCCATTATTAAAATATGTTTTGGAGTTGAAGAAAGTATATCTTCTCCTCTCGCAATAATTGTTATACCATAATCTACATCATCGACTGTTGATGCTAGATGGTATGTTGGGGAATTATCCGATCTTAATATTACAAAGTCTTCTACATCAGAGGATTCGAAAGTCATGTCTCCACGGACAAAATCTTTAAAATTTATGGTTTGATTTTCTGGTACTTTAAACCTAATTGCTCCATCATCTTCGTATGCAAAATTATTCTCTACTAACTGTTGGGCAACATCTCTATATCTCTCAAACCTTGATGATTGTTTATAGTCACCATGTTCTCCCCCAACATCTACACCTTCATCCCAATCAAGACCTAACCACCTTAGGTTCTCTAAAATGTTATTTTTATACTCTTCAGTACTACGTTCCATATCTGTATCATCAATTCTGACAACGAAAGTTCCCCCGTTGGCTTTTGCATAAAGCCAATTAAAAAGTGCTGTTCTTGCATTTCCGATATGAAGGCTACCAGTAGGCGATGGTGCAATTCTTAATTTCATGTTATTTAACTTGATTTACCAAAGTGCCAATAGTTTCAATTTCTATTTTTATTTCATCACCAGGATGCACTTTTGATACTCCCTCTGGGGTCCCAGTCAAAACTACATCTCCAGGTAATAATGTCATAATTGATGAAACAAATTCTAATATTTCACCAATACTAAAAATCATATCTTTTGTATTGCCGTCTTGCTTCAATTCATCGTTTACAAAACACTTTATATAAAGTTCTGGATTTTTATCAAAATTTGTCTGAATGACTGGACCTAAAGGGCAAAATGTATCAAAACTTTTTGCTCTTGTAAAATTACCATTAAAAGTGCCATCTTGTCCCTGTAAGACTCTTTCGGAAAGATCGTTAGCAATAGTAAATCCGAGAACACTATCCATCCAGTTATCTCTGGTCAGATTTTTACTAAGCTTGCCAATGACAATTGCCAACTCAGCTTCATGGTCTACATGTTGTCCAATTGGTGGATAGATTATAGATTCACCTGTTCCAATTACAGATGTGGAGGGTTTATTGAAGAATACAGGGTTGTTCGGAGCGGTGTAGTCGTGAACTCCAAGCTCAAATGCATGTTTTTCATAATTCTTAGCAACAGCAGTCACTTTACTTGGTAGCACAGGTGCTAATAACTGAATTTCATCAAGACTATATTTTTCTTCTGTAGCCTCCCAAACAACAAGTGGTGAACCCTCGTAACGGATAACCCCTTCTTCTGTAAGTTCTCCGTAAAAGATTTCGCCTTCGAATTTAGCTCTAACTATCTTCATTACACAAGTGTAAAAGTTTTATATTTTATCAACGTCAATACTTGAAAATAATGCAGATAGATGAAGTCCTTTTATAGTCTCTTTACTTGCTATTTGGAGATTTTCTTTATTGAGCAATCCCAAGTTGTTTTCGGTTATCTGCAAAACTTTTAATACTCTTAATACGTCACTTTTAGTAGGGCCTCTACCAACCAAAGATGCTTGATAGATAACTAAATTAGAGATAATTTTTAAAATTAACTTTTTTTTGTGATGTGAATTCCAGAAATGTTCATATTTTTTTATTAACTTTAAAGCATAACCACTATCTGGGCTTGGAATTGAAAACACCTGATCATATGGATGTTTTAAATTACTGTTTTTATCTTCTTTACCCTGTGACCTAGGTACAGGCAAGTCTGACAAAGTTTGTAGTTTATAATCTGAATCTTCTAAGTTTGGTTGTTGGCTCACTTAACTAATGTTAAATAGTTTTCAGAAATAGGGTCATTACCATTAACAATCTCTAAATAATTATTTCGTATTGAATTTGTAATACTTCCAGGTGACCCTGTTCCAATGTCTTTTCCATCTACTGAAACAACACCTATAACTTCTGTAGCTGTACCGGTAAAGAACAATTCATCAGCATTAAGTAATTCTTCTTTTGTAATATTTTGCTCTGCAATTTCATAATTTAAATTATTAGCTATTTCTATTACTGTTCTTCTTGTAATGCCCCCGAGTGCCCCTGTTTCAATTGGGGGTGTTGTAATTTTATTATCTTTAATTAAAAACAAATTTTGACCACTCCCTTCAGCAACAACATTTCCGTCTCCGAGCATGATTGCATCATCGTATCCATTATTTACGGCATCAATTTTTGCTAGAGTTGAATTCATATACCCACCAACACCCTTTGCTGTAGGTATAAAGCTTTCTGGACTAATTCTTTTCCATTTTGATATACAAACTTTCACACCATTATTACCTGCATCATCTCCAAGATATGCACCCCAGCTCCAGGCTGCAATCGAAACGTTCACTGGAACATTGTTTGGTAATAACCCCATCTCTCCCTCACCAAAAAATACTAGAGGCCTAATATATGCTGACGTAAGTTCATTCAGATACACTGAGTCTTTTATTGCTTGAGTTAAAACTTCCTTATCATATGGAATATCAAGGTTATATGCACTGGCAGAGTCATAAAGTCTATCAACATGGTCATTAAGTCTAAAAATAGAGGTGCCACCTACACAATCCCTAGCTCTTATTCCCTCAAAAACACCAGTGCCATAATGCAAAGTATGAGACATAACACTCACTGTTGCATCTTCCCAATTTACAAATTCACCATTCAGCCAAATTAGTTTTGATTTTTCCATTATTAATAACAAATAATACACCTTTTTGTCATTGAAGCTATAAAAAATACTATTATTCAAATGTGAAAAGATTTATGGCATCAGGTTTTGGTGTTGGGATAGCTTGGCAAATTATTTTTGGCGATAAAAAAGGAGGAGGCACATTAGCTCCTTTCTTGTTCTCAGTTCTAATATATTTTCTGAATTTAAATATTGCTGAACTATCTGTTGTTTTTCTTTTCTTGTTGTTGATTTATTTTCTATGTGTTGAAGATAATGCTGCGAATGATGATCCTAGTTGGATTACCCTAGATGAAATTGTTGGAATGAGTTTAGTTTCTCTTGCGTCTCCATCAAAATTACTTCCTCTTATTGCGGGGTTTCTAGTTTTTAGAGCGAGCGATATTTTAAAACAACCAAAGTTTGTTGCAGAATTAGAAAATTATCCTGGAAAGTTAGGTGTGCTTTATGATGATTTAGGCGCTGGCTTGTTAGGTTTCCTATCTGCGACAATAGTAAATCAAGTTAGTCTTCTATCTTTTTAAGAAGAAGCTCTTTGGCCATACCTGGATTTACCGATCCATTTGATTGCTTCATCACTAGACCTACAAGAAATCCGACTAATTTATCTTCTCCTGTCTTGATCCTCTCAACTACATCTTGATTTTCTTCTAAAATCTGAACAATCATTTCTGATATCTTATCAGTGTCATTTTCTTGAAAAAGATTCTTTTGTTCAGCAACCTCATTTGGTGTGCTGTCTGTGTTTAATAACTCAGATAGAATAACTTTGGCAGAGGTAAAAGATATCTTACTGTTCTTAATTAATTCTATAATTTCAGAAAGATACTCATAACTAAACCAATCTGGCAACTTTTCAATATTAGACTTTCTCATTTGACCTTGAAGCTCACCTGTAATCCAATTAAATGATGCTTCTGAATCCTTTGTTTGTTTATGTACTTTAAAATATAAGCTTTTTATCCATACATCACTTTTACTCAATATGTTTGCTTGTTTTAAGCTAAGACCAGTGTCGACAAGCTCTTCTCTTTGTTTCTTTGGAAGTTGTGGCATTGTAGATTTGACTTGATTAATGAAGTCTTCACTTAAATACATGTTTGGCAAATCAGGATCTGAAAAATACCTATAATCTGCACTTCCCTCCTTAGATCTCATTGTGCTAGTCAATTCTTTGTTCTCATCCCAGTGACGTGTTTCTTGTATAATCTCAACACCATCCTCGACAGCTTTTGTTTGTCTTTCTATTTCATAGTCAATTGCTCTTTCTAAAGAACGAAGGGAGTTCATGTTTTTAATTTCTACTTTTGTACCTAACTCACTGCTGCCCTCCGGAGCTACAGAAATATTTGCATCAAATCTTAAATTACCCTTTTCTAATCTTCCTTCAGAAATATTTAAGTCTATAGCTAGTTGTCTTAACTCCTCTATATAGGCAACAGCTTGTTTTGATGAAGTGATAACGGGCTTAGTTACAATTTCAACTAAGGGAACTCCCGACCGATTAAAGTCTAACGCAGTGCTTGTTGCTGATTCAATTCTGCCTGAACCACTATGTGTAGATTTCCCCGTATCTTCTTCCATATGTACTCTCTCAATTTGGATGTTATCAGTACTTTCTTCAATAACAATTTCAAGTTCGCCATTCAGACCAACTGGTAAATCAAATTGAGATATTTGATAATTTTTTGGTAAATCGGGATAAAAGTAATTTTTACGATGAAACATCCCTTTTCTTGTTATTTCACAACCAGTACTTAATGCTAGAAGAGTTATACTTTCAATGGCTTTTTTATTCGGAACGGGTAATGCTCCTGGTAATCCAAGACATGTTGGGCATAAGCTTACATTTGGATCTTCAGTATCAACAACACCACACCTACAAAACATTTTTGTATTTGTGTTTAACTCTATATGAGTCTCTATTCCAATGGTTGGCTGTAATGACATTACACCCATCCTTTTGGTTGTTGATTAAATTGTATCTCTTTTTCAATAATTTCTGAGAAGTTTAAAAGTGAATGATCAGAAAGCGCTCTACTCATAACCTGTACTCCAAGAGGTAGATTTTCGTTGGTAATCCCAGTTGGAATACTTATTGCTGGAAGTCCTGCTAAATTTGCAGGTATTGTGCATAAGTCTGACATGTACATTTCTAATGGATTGCTTGTCTTTTCTCCTGCCTTAAAAGCCTGTGTTGGAGTTGTTGGTGATATTAAATAATCAACTTCATCAAATGCTTTTGTAAACTCATCAATCATTTCTTTTCTAGCTTGTAAAGCCTTCCCATAATATTCGTCATAATATCCAGCTGAAAGAGCATACGTCCCTAAAAGGATTCTTCTTTTTACCTCTTTACCAAATCCTTCAGCTCTAGTATTTTCCATCATTTCATAACTTGTATTACCATCAACTCTTAATCCATATCTCACACCATCAAATCTTGCTAAATTAGCTGAACACTCTGCTGGTGCTATAAGGTAGTAAATACTTATCGCAAGTTCGATTATTGGAATTGATATTTCTTTGACTTCATATCCATTTGATTTTAGAATTTCGGTAACTTTGTTTACTTCATTTTTCGCTTCATCCGATATTCCATCTTCCATAAGTTCTTTGATAACACCAATTTTGGCAGATTTACCAGATGGGATATCTACTTGATTGTTAACTATAGAAGTAGCGTCTCGAGGGTCGTCACCTGAAATAGCTGAAAAAATAATCCTAGAGTCATCGACAGTTTTAGTGATTGGCCCAATTTGATCAAGAGAAGAAGCAAAAGCTATTAGTCCATACCTAGAGACTGTCCCATAAGTTGGTTTAAATCCAACCAATCCACAAAAAGAAGCAGGTTGTCGAATAGAGCCACCAGTATCACTTCCTAGTGCAGCTATAGAAGACCTTGCTCCAACGGAAGCAGCAGAACCTCCAGAAGATCCGCCTGGAACAAAGTCAGTATTCCATGGGTTTCTAGTGAGACCAAATGCAGAGTTTTCCGTAGAAGAACCCATAGCAAATTCATCTAAATTGGTTTTGCCTGTAAACAGTGTTTGGCTTTCTTTTAATTTTTTGATAACTGTGGCATCGTAAGGAGAGGTATAATTTGAAAGCATTTTTGAAGAGCACGTAGTTTTATACCCTTTTATATTTATATTGTCCTTTATAGCAATAGGTATACCATCTAATAAACTTTCTGCTGTACCTGAGTCAAACCTACTATCTGACTCTTTAGCTTTCTTAATGTTTTCATCCTCAAAGAGAGTCAAGTGTGCATGAAGAGAAGCTTCGGAATTTGCAGCATTATCAAATATTTGAGAATACAATTCTGACGGCTTTAATTCTTTTTTACTAAATAATGTATTGATTTTTCGAATAGGTAAATTTGTTATATCCATATTTATTCCATTGATGGTGGGACAACAAATTTTCCATCTTTTGATTTAGGCGCATTACTCAATGCCTCTTCATGAGTTAATGATTCAACAAGCTTATCCTCTTGTAGTTCTAATTCTTTTTCTAATGGATGAATAAATATTTCTTTTTGCTCAGTATCTAGCTTTAAATCACTTAACGCTTTCACATGTTCTAAGATGATACTTAAATCATTATCTAATTCTTTTTGCTCATCTTCAGACAAATTTATCGAAGCAAGCTTTGCTATGTTTTTTATGTCAAAATCTTTACTCAATTTCTTCCTTAAGGTAGCTTGAAAGTAATTCATATGATTCTAATAGCTGTCTCTTACTAATATGCTCGTTAGTAGCATGAGCTAACAAGGGATCTCCTGGACCAAAGTTTAGGCAAGGTATATTGTTTTGATAAAATCGTGCAATATCTGTCCATGCTTGTTTAGGCTGTACAACCGCACTTGTTCTTTTAATAAAATTACTGATTTGACTCTCTTCCTTATTTGGCATTGCTCCATCAGAAGTATTCATGATTTCTACATCGCTATAGTCAGAGAATAAATCACGTATATAATTACTTGCTGCTTCGCCATTCATTTCTGGAGAATATCTAAAGTTTAAATTAAGTTTTAAATCTTCAGGAATAACATTATTTGCAATACCTGAAGAAATTTTTGTGATTGACATCACTTGCTTAAATTTTAAACCATCGATATCTAATTCCAAGATTTCATTATCTTGAACTAATTTGATAACTTCTTTAACTTTATAAACAGGATTATCACCAACCCATGGCCTTGCTGAATGTGCTGCTTTTCCATGCAATGTTAATGTTGCATTTAATGCTCCAAGACAACCAAGTTGTATTTCATTGTCAGTTGGTTCTAGGATTATTGCGAAATCTAGATCAAAATCATTCAAAAGAGCAGGCATAATTGTATTTAATCCATTGTCATCATAAGAACTTTCTTCAGCAGTATAAAAAACAGCGATTATCTCAGAGTGGTTTTCAATTAGGCTGTGCAGCATTATTGCGATACCACCTTTCATATCAACTGTGCCTCTTCCGCCAATAATGTCCTCATTATCAAAATCGTATTCTTGGTTAGGCACAACTGGTACAGTATCTACATGACCAACGAGTGCAATTTTTTTAGTTGATTCTTTTGGTACAGCAACTATCCCGCCACTGCTTCTTAATATTTCCCCTTTAAAATTATTTTCTATTAGGAATTGATTAATAAAATCTAAAATTTTTTCTTCTTTGCCAGTCTCAGATTCAATTGAAATGAGTTTTAATAAAGTGTCAACTAAACTCAAACTTCAACTCCAAAAGTTCTTAAGGCATCATTAAGTGATGTTTTTTCATCAGTGGATTCTTTTCTTTTTCCAATAACTAAGGCACATGGTGTATTGAATGTGCCACTAGGGAACTCTTTTGGTCTTGTCCCAGGAATAACAACTGAATTTTCTTCAACTACGCCTTTAACTTCAACTGGTTCTTTGCCAGTTACATCAATTATTGGCGTAGAAGCAGTAAGAGTAACATTAGCTCCAATTACAGCCCCTTTTTTTATTCTGACACCCTCAACAATTATTGATCGTGAACCAATGAAAGCTCCGTCTTCAATAACAACGGGCATAGCTCCAGCAGGCTCTAAAACTCCTCCAATACCAACTCCGCCAGAAAGATGTACATTTTTCCCAATTTGAGCACAAGATCCTACAGTTGCCCATGTATCAACCATTGTTCCTGAACCCACATATGCTCCAATATTTACAAAGCCCGGCATCACTACAACACCCGGTTCACAAAAAGCTCCGTATCTGACTACTCCCGGGGGGACAACTCTAATACCCAATTCCTTATAATTCTTTTTAGGTTCTAGCTTGTCATAATAAATTAAATCGTTTGCATTAATTTCTTTTAAATTTCTCACTGAGAAAAATAATAAAATTGCATCTCTCACCCATTCATTTATAGCCCATTCTCCATCCTGATAACTAGCTACCCTAATAGTTCCATTATCAAGTTCCTGAATTGTTGATTCAATAACTGCAATATCACTTTCAGTAATATTGCTAGAGTCAATATTCTGAATTTTTTCTTGTAATTTTTTCATTTTCGCTTTGGTCTCTTTTTATTTCTTAGATATTATTTTAATGTATGACTAAACAGACTTACAGATTTATTATTCTTTTATTAACTGGTTTATTAATTTTAGTAATCACTTGGGGAGTAACATTTTCTCAAAATAATAACGAAGAATTAGTCTTACCAAGTTCTCTTGAAAACATCTACCCTCTACCTTATGACCAGGTTCCTCAACAGGCTTCATTAGAAATAGATCTTCCTGTAGGCTATGAATTAACGTTGATTGTAGATAATTACATAATTCCTCAATCAGAAATACAGTACGTAGAAGCAACTGGAGTATATATTTGGAGACCAGGACCAAATAAAACCTTTGAAACCTGGAATCCAGGTAAGCATTCTGTAAAAATTAGTTGGGATACATTTACCGGACTACCCGATTTTGGTGAATATGAATGGGAATTTACTACTTACTAATTAGCTTTGAAAATTCACCCTCTGATAAAGTATTAACATTAAGTTTTTTGGCTTTATCAAGCTTTGAGCCAGCTTTTTCTCCATAGACTAAATAATTAGTATTTTTAGAAACTGATGAAGTAACAATACCGCCTAAATTTTCAATTAATTGCGTAGCTTGCTGTCTTGTAAATGTGTTTAAGGTACCTGTTAATACGAATGTTTTTCCGTTCAAATCGCCTTGAGATGATTTAACTAATGTGTCTATTTTAAAACCAATGTTTTTAAGGTTTTCAATCATTTCTTTATTGGTGCGATTTGAGGACCATTCTGAAATAGAACTAATCACACTATCTGAAATTCCATGTATATTTTCTAAATCTTCATCCTTAGCATTAAAAACTTTCTCAATAGACCCAAAAGACTTCAATAATAATTTTGCAGTTTGCTTACCTACAAACCTTATTCCTAATGCTGACAACAACCTTGACGGGTCTGAATCAATTGACGCCTTTATCGCATCAAGTAAGTTAACAGTCTTTTTTTCTTTCCATTGTGGTAGATTTATAAGCTGTTCATATTTCAAATAATACAAATCTATAAAACTGGTTATTAAATTTTCATCGATTAAAGTTTCAACAGTTTCTCTCCCTAATCCATCTATATCAAGTCCTGTTTTAGAACCAAAGAATATTAAAGCTTCCTTATTGGCAACTTTACATTTTTCCTTACCAGTACATCGTGGTACTTTTTCATCATTTATAAATTCAATAAATGACTCACCACAGGGACAACTTTTTTGAAGAGACCAGCTTTTTGATGAACTTTCTCTCCTCTCTGGAATAGAGGAAACTACTTCTGGAATGACATCACCAGCACGCCTTACAATAACATAATCATTAATTCTTAAGTCTTTTCTTTTAATTTCATCTGGATTGTGAAGCGTCGCAAAAGATACAAGTGCTCCTCCAACATTAACTGGTTCAAGAACTGCAACAGGTGTGATTGCTCCAGTTCTTCCAACCTGTAATTTTATATCTAGCAACTTTGTGGTTTGTTCCTCAGCTGTAAATTTAAAAGCAATCGCCCATCTTGGTGCTTTTGAGGTAAAGCCGAGCTCATCTTGAGTAACTAAAGAATTTACTTTTAAAACTGCACCATCGATTTGATAAGTGAAGTCATTTCTATTTTCTTCAATTTTATTAAGAGCAGAGACAACATCATTAATTGTATTAGTAACTATTACATTGTTTGTACTAAACCCAAGTTCTGCCAATCGTGATATTTGATCACTGTATCTATCTAAAGTTTGATCTTCATGTTCAATTAATTGATAAGCTAAAAGTCTCAAATCTCTGTTCACTGTAATGTTTGAATCTTTCTGCCTCAATGAACCAGCTGCAGCATTTCTAGCATTGATGAATTCTGAAGTACCTTCATTTCTTAATTTTTTTAGTTCTTTTAATTCTTCAGATGTCATTTCTTTTTTATTTATCGTACTTAAATATTCCAATCTTTTTTGATCTATGACCTTCTGCTTATTTAGTAATTCAAAACTGTTAGTAGGCATAAAAACTTCCCCCCTAACCTCAATTTCACCTTCCATGGGTTGTTTAAATTTAAGAGGAATGTTTTTTATCGTCTTTATGTTATGCGTTACATCTTCTCCCACAAATCCGTCACCACGGGTAAGTCCTTTTACTAATAAACCATCTTTATAAATTAGCGAAATTGCAAGTCCATCAATTTTTGGCTCTACTGTTAAGGGAAACAGTTCTTTATCAGTTAATTTTTCAATTTTTTCAATCCATTTCTCAATATCAACTACGTTTTCTGAATTATCTAAACTGTACATTCTTTGCTTATGCGAAACTTGTTCAAAAACATTTTCTGGAGTACC
>Ga0209359_10000218_pt1 | contig 13468 bp, 9 predicted proteins | sample MarorgKNORR_S2LV_FD_188224 | JGI IMG/M metagenome (GOLD analysis project Ga0209359, IMG submission 188224) | Marine microbial communities from the Southern Atlantic Ocean, analyzing organic carbon cycling - Surface_A/KNORR_S2/LV (SPAdes) (version 2) | ecosystem: Environmental > Aquatic > Marine... | reverse complement strand
TGTAACGCAATAATGAACTACATTGTGAAGAACATACACTGGATCAGCATGAGTTGTTGGCTTACTAGTTTCAATGCAGCCTCCCTGATCAATGGCTACATCAACAAGAGCAGAGCCTGGTTTCATCTTAGAAACTAAGTTTTCAGAAACTAGTTTTGGCGCTGATGCACCTGGCACAAGAACACCCCCTATTAATAAATCACAATTTTTTACATTTGCATCAATATTATCAGGTGTCGAAATCACAGTTGTGACTTCATCGTTGAAGAATGATTTTAATTCATCAAGCCTTTGTTGAGATTGATCAATTAAAATGACGTTGGCTTTCATTCCATGCGCTATTAATGCAGCATTAAAACCAACTACGCCACACCCAATAATAACCACATTTGCTGGCGGGGCTCCAGTTGCGCCTGATAAAAGTACCCCTCTGCCGTTATTTGTCATCTCTAATGACCTTGCCCCTGCCTGAATAGAAATTCTGCCTGCAACTTCGCTCATTGGAGCAAGTAAAGGTAGGCGATTATTCTCATCTGTAACAGTCTCATAGGCTATACACGTTGATCCAGATTTCATTAGTCCTAGGGTAAGTTCTTTATTGGCGGCTAAATGAAGATAGGTAAATAATAGTTGATTTTTTTTAAGAAGCTCAACTTCTTGTTCTTGTGGTTCTTTAACTTTAATTATCAATTCACTAATATCAAAGATCTCTCTAGCAGTCTCACATATGCTTGCGCCTGCAGCAAAATAGTCTGCGTCAGCAAAGCCTGAACCTATTCCTGCCCCCGCCTCAACAGCTACACTATTCCCTTCTGAAACAAGTGTCTTTACACTATCTGCGGATAGTCCTACTCTATTTTCTTGAGGTTTAATCTCTTTTGGAACGCCAATTAACATATATAACTAATTTTTATACTATTCGCTATAATTTACAAATAAAAGGATGTTCGTCATGGGGAAAAAATGGTTAGACATTGTTTATAACGAGAAAAGCTCTGTTAGATTAAAAGAGCATTATAAAAATTGGGCTAGCAAATATGATAATGATTTAATTGATTGGGGTTATGCATACCCTACACAAGTAAAAAAAATTCTAGAAAGCAATATTAAAATAAAACGTAATTCGAAGATACTTGACGCTGGATGTGGAACCGGATTAGTAGCTGAAACTTTGAATGATATGAAATTTAATAATATCATTGGATTAGATTATTCAGCAGATATGCTAAAAATTGCTAAATCAAAAAAAATCTATAAAAAACTAATACAAGAGTCGTTGAGTAAAAAAACTACCCTCAGAAGCAATCAATTTGATGTTGTTTTATGCACAGGAGTTCTCACATCTGGACATGTAGGCGCTAAAGCGATTAATGAATTAATTAGAGTAACAAAAAACCAGGGATATTTAATACTGTCAATAGCCGAGTCTATTTACGAAAAACTTGGTTTCAAAAATGAAATTGAAAAAAACAATTTTCAAATTTCGAAAATAAAAATATCAAAGCCGTTCGTAGCACTTCCTAATCATGAAAGTAGCGCAACGTCTAAAATACATATTTATCAAAGAAAATTAACCTAATTGGTCTTGTTGCATATCATCGGGATTTATCCCTGCAACTTCTACAGGCTTTTTCATTGCGTCTCTTCTAAAAGGCTCACCTAACTCTTGGTTTAGAATTACCTCTATAAATGTTGTGATGCCATTGGCTTGTTCGTCACATGCAGTTCTTAGAGAGTTAGACAATTCATCCATAGATTTAACAATTATTCCTTTAAGTCCACAGCCCTCAGCAACTTTTGCGTAACTAAGCTCAGGATCTAATTCAGTCCCAACAAAGTTATTGTCATACCACAAAATTGAATTTCTTTTTTCTGCTCCCCACTGATAATTTCTAAAAATAACCATAGTAATTGCTGGCCACTCTTCACGTGCACAGGAAGTCATTTCATTCATACTTATCCCAAATGCTCCATCGCCTGCAAAGCCTACCACTGGAATGTCAGGGCATCCAATTTTTGCACCAAGTACAGAAGGGAAACCATAACCACAAGGACCAAAAAGCCCAGGAGCAAGATATTTTCTACCTTTTTCAAATGTAGGATACGCATTTCCAATAGCGCAATTATTCCCAATGTCTGAAGATATGATTGCGTCTTTAGGAAGCCCTACTTGAATTGCTCTCCATGCCATGCGAGGGGACATACGATCAGAGTCTCGTTCTCGAGCATCATTATTCCAAGTGGTACCAGGATCATCATCTTCATGATCCATGCTGCTTAAAGCTTGTAGCCAAGCTGATTTAGTTTGATGGATTAGGGCTTTCCTCTCTTCTCGATTTTTATTACCTGCTTCAGATGATAAATTGGCAATTATTTGTTGAGCAACTAATTTTGCATCTCCACAAATACCTACTGATACTTTTTTTGTTAATCCAATTCTATCAGAGTTAATATCAACTTGAATTATTGAAGCATCTTTTGGCCAGTAATCAATTCCATAGCCTGGTAAAGTTGAAAAAGGGTTTAAGCGCGTTCCAAGTGCAAGGACAACATCCGCTTTAGATATTAATTCCATTGCAGCCTTTGACCCATTATAGCCTAACGGACCGACGGCTAAATAATGACTTCCTGGAAAACTATCATTGTGCTGATAACCAGAAGCAACTGGAGAGTCTAATTTTTCAGCAAGAACTCGGCAGTCGTCAATTGCGTCTGCTAAAACTACTCCTGCACCAGATAAAATTACAGGAAATGATGCATTTGATAAAAGTTCTGAAGCTTTTTTTATTGCTTCAATGCCTCCTGATGGTCTCTCAAAACTAATAATTGGAGGCAGTTCAATGTCTACAACTTGAGTCCACATATCGCGTGGGATATTTATTTGAGCAGGCGCTGATCCTTTAAAGGCTTTTGAAATTACCCTATTTAAAACTTCAGCTACTCTTGATGGATCCCTTACTTCTTCTTGATAACAAACCATATCTTTGAAAAGTGCCATTTGTTCAACTTCCTGAAAACCACCTTGACCAATTGTTTTATTTGCAGCCTGAGGTGTCACTAGTAACATTGGCGTATGATTCCAATATGCAGTCTTTATAGGTGTCACAAAGTTTGTAATGCCAGGACCATTCTGTGCAATACACATTGACATTTTACCAGTTGCCCTAGTGTATCCATCAGCAATTATTCCACCATTAGTTTCATGCGCAACATCCCAAAAAGTTATGCCAGCTTTTGGAAACAAGTCTGAAATAGGCATAAATGCTGATCCAATAATTCCAAAAGCATGCTGAATGCCATGTTTTTGCAAAACTTTTACAAAAGCCTCTTCTGTTGTCATTTTTGTCATTCGGTGCTCCTAACTTAATATTTTCTCTCTTTTCGGATCGTAAAAACTTTTTACAGAGCCATCAGCTATGTATCTATATCCTGCAATCTCAATTTCAAATTTTTGAAGTTCCAGCATGTCTTCAATTGAATACTTATCTGTGGAAGAAATATATCCCATGCCTAAAGATTTGTCTAAAGAGAAACCATACATACCAGAGGTAATTTCTCCAACAGATTCACCATCAAAAAAAATAGGTTCATTATGATAAAGTAGTAAGTTATTGTCAGATAAAGATAAATTTATCTTTCTCTTTGATGGTACAGTTTTAATTCTATCCTTTAGAGCTTTCTTTCCCAGAAAATTGTCCTTTTCCATATTCACACAAAAGCCTACACCAGCCTCATATGGATTTTCCTCAACAGTAATATCGTGACCCCAATGCAAGTAACCTTTTTCTGTTCTTAATGAATTTAGGGCATGGTATCCGGCTAATTTTAAATCTTCTCTTTTTCCTTCGTTAAATATTAAATTAAATATGTCTCTAATATTTTTATAAGGAACATATATTTCAAACCCTAACTCACCCACATAAGTAATACGGCTTAACAAACATTCCACACTATTAATCTTAACTTTTTTAGAATAGCCAAATGGAATACTTTCATTAGAAATATCTACATTTAACAAAGTTTGTAAAAATGCTCTCGATCTAGGCCCCATTAGCGAGAGACATCCATAATTTTTTGTTACATCTGTTATTTCTAAATTTTTAAATTTTTTTGAGTGAAATTGAAGCCAAAAAAGATCTTTATTATGAGAAGTCGGAGCAGTTACATATAAATACTTATTGTTTTCTAATCTTGTTATTGTTATATCCGCTTCTGTTCCTGCGTCTTCATTTAGTAGCTGAGTATAAGTAACTTTTCCAATCGAAGTATCCATATTGCTTACACAAACGTGATTTAAATAGTTTGTTGAGTCTTTTCCTTTAATTATAAATTTAGAAAAAGAAGTTAGTTCAAATAATCCTATATTTGATCTAACTGCTTCACATTCTTCCCTAACATTTTCAAACCAGTTTTGTCTCCCATAAGAATACTCATACTTCGCTTCTTGATTAGTTGATGTATACCAATTAGGTCTTTCCCATCCTGCTGCCTCACCAAAACAAGCTCCGTTAGATTTCAAGATATCATGGAGTGGAGATTGAATTTTATTTCTTGCAGTTTCATACTGGTAATAGGGCCAATGGAGTTTATACAAAAGTCCCAATGTTTCTGAGCTTCGTTCTCTCAGATATTCATTGTCATCTTGAAAATCTAGCACTCTTGCAATGTCAACGTCCCACAAATCAACTTTACTTTTATCATTTACTATCCATTCTGACATAACCTTTCCAACACCTCCAGCTGATTGAATTCCTATTGAATTGAATCCAGCTGATACAAATATATTTTCTTTATATGGGACCTTACCTAAATAATATCTATCATCTGGGGTAAAGCTTTCGGGACCATTAAAATAACTTTGAATCCCAATTTCATTTAATATTGGCAATCTACTCATTGCATTCATAAGAATTGGCCCAAAGTGCTCTAGGTCATTAGGCAGACTATCAAACTCAAAGTTTTCTGGTATTCCATTCATTCCCCATGGTTTTGCTTTTTTTTCAAATGCCCCTATCAAAAGTTTTCCAGCATCTTCTTTTACATACATTTGTGAGTCTGGAATTCTTAGGACTGGCAGGTCTCTTGGAATTTCTGAAGAAAACTCTGTAAGTGCATAAAAATGTTCACATGCGTGAAGAGGAATATTGACTCCACACATTCTTCCGATTTCTCTACTCCACATTCCTGCGGCAATTACAATTTTATCACAGTTAATGCTTCCCATTTCAGTAATAACGCGAGTAACTTTGTCATCTTCTTGGTCAAAAGATAAAACTTTATTATTTTCAATTATCTTACATCCCATTCTTCTAGCTTCTTTCGCAAGACACATTGTTATGTCGACTGGGTTTATCTGACCGTCATTGGGATGAAAAAATCCACCTTTGACATCATCATCAATATTTTGGAAGTTTAATAATGGGTATTTTTTCTTCATCTTTTCAAATGACATTTCTTCAATCTCTAAGCCAAAATTCCTGCCCATCGATACTCCTCTACTTAATTCCTCAAATCGCGACACATTTTCAGCGATTGAGAGTGAGCCATTTTGTTTAAAACCAGTTGATAAGTCATCCATGCTATTCAACTTTTGATACAGCTCAGTTGAATATTTTGCCATCTTTGTAAGATTTTTTGTGGCTCTTAGCTGGCCTACTAATCCAGCGGCATGCCAGGTAGTCCCACAAGTTAATGATTTTCTCTCAATAAGTGTGACGTCAATATCTTTTTCTGCCAGGTGATATGCTATGCTGCATCCAATTACTCCGCCACCAACAATAACAACTTGTGTGTGAGATGGAAGTCCAGTCATAATAGTTGCTAATATTTAACAACTACATCTTTTATTTTTTGAATCATTTCGTCTATGTGTTTTTCTTCAGCAATTAGAGCTGGAGCAATTATTCCACAATCACCAGTAAATTTAATATGAACTCCATTTTCAAAAGTTTTCTTCTGCGCATCATATCCTCGTACACCTGGATTCTTATCAACTGCAAGATCAATCGCCGCCATCATTCCGTCGCCGCGAACATCCGTTACTGCAGGAACATCCTTGAATGCATCAAATACAGCATCCAAAAAGTAAGGTGACATATTCTCAGCTCGTGCAAAAATGTCTTCTTTTTCATAAATATCTAATGTTGCTAATGATGCTGCAACACATGCGGGGTGACCTGAGTAAGTATAGCCATGAAAAAATTCAACTCCATGCTCTGGGCCGTTATCAACAATCGCATTGTAAATTTTGTCAGATACTCCAACTGCACCCATTGGTTGGGAACCATTCGTAATGGCTTTAGCCATGGTTATCATATCTGGTTGAACATTGTATTTTACTGAACCAAAAGACTTTCCAGTTCTTCCAAATCCTGTAATCACTTCATCAAAGATTAATACGATGCCATACTTATCACATGTTGCTCTTAACTTTTCTAAGTATCCCTTTGGTGGAATTAATGTTCCTGTAGATCCTGCGATAGGCTCGACAAAGCATGCAGCAATTGACTCTGGACCATACATATCAACAAATCTTTGAAGGTCATCAGCTAAATGTGCGCCATGTTCTGGTTGACCCTTTGTGAACTTATTCTCGTCTAACCAAGTATGTCTTAAATGAATAACGCCTGGCATTGCAGCAGTAAATATTTCTCTATTTTTAATCATGCCGCTCAGAGAGGTGCCGCCAATATTTACGCCGTGGTAAGCTCTTTCACGTGATACAAACTTCATTCGATGAGCCTGTCCAATTGCATGCTGATATGCTTGAACAATTTTTATTGCGGAATCTATTGCTGTTGAACCACATATCGTAAAAAATACATTGTTTAAGTCACCAGGTAACAGTTTTGCAACTTTTTCAGCACAGGCAAAAGCTGGTAAGTGAGAAACTTGGAAGCTTGGAGAATAATCTAATTTTAGTAATTGCTGGTGTACAGCATCTGCAATTTCTTTCCTTCCATGACCCAGGGGCACACAAAATAATCCCGAAGAAGCATCAATTACCGTATCGCCTTTATGGTTCCAATAGTACACACCTTCCCCTCTATCCAAAAGTCTTGGATCTTTTTTGAAATCCTTATTTGCAGTGAAGGGTAAAAAGTAATTTTCGAGAGAATTAGTCGTAGGTGTAGTGTTTGCCATATGGATCCTTTCAAATCTATAAAGATATAATACTTATACTAATCTTATTTAAGCTGCTTGACTAGAATTACCACTTTTATGAAAAGTCTCATTTTTGGCGGCCATATCACGAAGAAGCTTACATGGCGTAAACCTTTCACCATATTTTTGAGCAAGTTTATCTGCTTCAGCAACAAATTCTTTGACGCCAATCATATCAATGTAGGAGAGAGTTCCGCCAGTCCAAGGTGCCATTCCCCAGCCTAGTATTGCTCCAATATCAGCATCACGCACATCTGTTAGTACATTCTCTTCATAACACTTAGCTGTTTCCAAAGCCTGTATATAGAGAAATCTCTTTTTTAATTCATCAACTTCAGGCTGATCGTCGCTTTCTTTACAAAGATTTGATAATTCAGGCCATAAATATTTTTTTCCACTTTCAGGATATTCATAAAAACCTTTATTATTTTTCTTTCCAAACCTTCCTTGCTTTTCAACCATTTCTTCCATGATTGAATACATAGGTGTAACAGGAAACTCTTTTCCTTCCGCCTCGAAGTCTTTTTTAGTTTGAGTAGTCACCTTCCATGCAAGATCTAAAGCTACAGCATCTGAGAGAGCTAAAGGCGCCATTGGCATACCTGTCATCTTGCCTGCATTTTCAATTAGCGCAGGTTTGATTCCTTCTGCCAGCATTGCGACACCTTCACCTGTATATGTGCTGAATACGCGGCTTGTATAGAAACCTCTGCTGTCATTTACTACAATTGGAGTTTTCTTAATCTTTTGCACATAATCCATTGTCTTAGCAAGAGTCTCCTGTGACGTTTCTTTTCCCATAATAATTTCAACTAATGGCATTCTTTCAACAGGAGAGAAATAATGAATTCCAATAAAATTATTAGGTCTTTTAGAATTTTTAGCCAGTCCTGTGATAGGTAAAGTTGAAGTATTGGAACCAAAAACAGCTGTCTCAGCAATTTGTGCTTCAGCTTTAGCGGTAACTTCAGCTTTGATGTCTCTGTTTTCAAAAACTGCTTCTACAATTAGATCTGCGCCCTGTAGCAAAGAGTAATCAGTAGTAGGAGTTATTAAATTTAGTAGTTTTTCTTTCTTTTCTTCTGTAGTTCTTTTTTTGCTTAGTTGCTTATCTAAAATTTTAGTCGAGTAATCTTTACCTTTATCAGCAGCATCTTGATCTGTATCAATTAAAATAACTTCAATACCTGCTTTTGCAGTTACATAAGCAATTCCTGCACCCATTAGTCCGGCTCCAAGTATACCAATTTTTTTGACATCATACTTATCAAAGTCCTTTGGCCTCCTTGCTCCCTTACTGAGAGCTTGCATATTAACAAATAAGCTTCTGACCATATTTTGTGATCTTGGATCCATAACTACGTTGGTAAAATAACGAGCCTCAATTCTTAATGCAGCATCAATTGGAACTTGCACGCCTTCATAAACTGCGGACAATATAGCTGTTTGAGCTGGATAATTATTATAAGAATTTTTTCTAAGAGATGATGAGGCCGCTGCCCATAGCATCATTCCTTTTGGAGTGTAAGGAAGTCCACCAGGGAATTTGAAACCTTTTTCGTCCCATGGTTGAACTGCTTTGCCACCATCAACAATATATTTCTTTGCAGCGGCTAATAAATTTTCTTTATCAGTTACTTCGTTAATTAATCCTGCACCTAAAGCTTTTTTAGGAGTGAATGGAGTTCCTGCTAAAAGGAAGCCCATTATGTCTTGGGTAACTCCTGCCAATCTAGGCACTCTTTGAGTTCCACCCGCTCCGGGTATAAGACCAACTTTTGCTTCTGGTTGTCCAATTTGAATTTTGTCATTATCAATCGCAACACGGTAGTGACATGACAAACAAATCTCAAATCCACCGCCTAAAGCATGTCCATTTATTGCTGCAACAAAAGGCTTGCCACATGTTTCCATGCTTCTAAACAGCAACTGCATTTCCATGTTTCCATTATATATTTTTTCTGCAGCTTTAACTTTATCTTCTTGAACGCTGTCAAAACCAAAAACTTCAGAAGAAGTAAGATCTGCTCCGGCTATGAATGCATCTTTAGCGCTTCTCAGAACGATACCTTTAACTGCGTCGTCGCCAATTAGTTTTTCGATAATTTGCCTATATTCGCCTAAAGATTGAAAATTTAGAACGTTCATTGAACGATTTTCTAAATCCCAAGTTACAACAGCAACACCGTCGCTATCTATTTCATAAGTTACATCACTCATTATATTACCTTTAATCTAAATTTTTAAACGCGCTCGATGACAGTGGCAGTTCCCATGCCTCCGCCAACACACAATGTAGCAAGTGCTGTAGACTTGTTCGTTCTTTCTAACTCATCAAGAACTGTACCAAGTATCATTGCACCAGTAGCACCAAGAGGGTGTCCCATTGCAATAGCTCCGCCATTAACATTAATTTGAGAATGATCGATGCCCATGTGCTCTAAGTATCTTAGAACAACAACTGCAAAAGCTTCATTTAATTCCCATAAATCAATGTCATTTTTATCCATTCCAAGATTTTTTAAGACTTTGTCTGAAACATAGCCCGGTCCAGTCAACATTATGCTTGGCTCAGATCCAATTGAAGCAAACCCTTTAATTTTTGCTCTTGCTTTAAGACCATGCTTTTCACCCATTTCTTTATTGCCAAGCAGAATTGCAGCAGCACCATCAACGATCCCAGAGGAGTTACCAGCTGTGTGCACATGGTTTACTTTTTCTACTTCTGGATACCTTTGTTGTATTGTCGCATCAAAACCAGCCATTTCTCCCATCATTGCAAAAGAAGGATCTAGTGATCCCAGTGATTGCATTGTTGCATCTGGTCTCATGTGTTCGTCATGATCTAGAATGGTTAAGCCATTAATATCTTTCACAGGTGTAATTGATTTATCAAACCTTTTTTCATCCCAAGCTTTTTTAGCTCTTTGTTGACTCTCAACTGCATAAGCATCTACGTCATCTCTAGTAAAGCCCCATTTTGAAGCAATCATGTCTGCACTTATTCCTTGAGGTACAAAATAGTTTTTAATTGCTACCGAAGGATCAGCAACCATTGCTCCACCATCAGAGCCCATTGGAACTCTTGACATTGACTCAACACCACCACCAATAGACATCTGTGCCTGACCAGACATAACTTGAGCCGCTGCCATGTTTGTTGCTTCTAAACCAGATGCACAAAATCTATTTATTTGCACTCCTGATACTGATTGATCAAATTCTGAATTGAGCACTGCAGAACGAGCAATATTAGCACCTTGTTCACCAACTGGAGCAACACATCCCAGAACAACATCGTCTACATCAGCAGTATCTAGTTGATTGCGGTCTTTAACATTATTTAAAACCTGGGTTGCAAGTTCTAAGGCTGTAACTTCATGTAAAGTTCCATTTTTTTTACCTTTGCCACGAGGCGTTCTTATTGCGTCATAGATATAACAGTCAGTCATTCGGGTACTCCAAAATATTGATTATAAGTTCATCGATTATAATAATTAAGATTTTTCAAACAACACTAAATATAAGAAAGTGCCAGTAACCCATCTAAATATTAATCAATAAAATCAATAATTTAATTAATTATAAATTACACTTACGGATCAAGTTCAGTGTAACTTGACAAATCAGGAGAACCATTAGCAAATTTGTAAACAGGTTTTTGCTTCGCTCCCTTAGGTTGAAAGCTAGGCAGTGCGATTAAAGTTGATGATACTGTTTGAAATCCCATATCAGTCTTCACACACATAGCACTTAGTGGATTTTTATCCTCACTGTAAGTGCTTCCCAATAACATTTCCCAGTCTTGCCATTCCCCTTTAGATGGATTTGGCTCTAATGATAAAGCAAACTTTGATAGGTAAGTTTTAATGCGCTTCGATTTTAAATCATTTCGATCATATGCCGTTATCATTGAAAGCCCGTCTGGTATATTAAAGTATTCAATGACTTCTTGTTCCTCATCTGACTTTATCCAGTAAGCATTTATATTATCAGCGATAAGCATATTAAATCCCCTATAAGAGTCCTTTTGAATTTCAATCATGGCATTAAGAGCCTCCGATGCATCTGCATGATCTAATGCGTCTAAAACTAACTCTCCCCTACTTCTTTTATTATCTAATGGTCCTAAACTGTTCATTCGATTCATAATGCCAACAGCCAAACCATAATCATTGATGCCAAGCCATGTGCCTCCAGCAATTAAATCCTTTCCAGCAAATACATGAGGTCTATCTTCCCAATGTCTACCAGGTGTGAGTGACTCTCTGTCCTTCATTTCATCTCTGTTAGCACCAATTATTAATGGCCACTCTGAGTCACTTTGTTTTAAAATTACTATCGAACACATTTGATTTTTTATATAACTTTACTAGTTAATTGATGTCATGGAAAATAAAAAAACAGCTCTGATCGTAGAAGGTGGTGGCCAAAGAGGTGTATTTTCTTTTGGAATAACCGATACCTTTATTAATAGGAACTATGATCCATTTGATATTTACATGGGGGTCTCAAATGGAGTGGCGGTTCTATGCTGGTATCTAATTAGAGAAACAGACAATAATTTAGAAAAAATGCTCTATGCAGCTAAAGGTGATTACCTTAGCTATAAAAATATTTTCATTGGTAAAGACATAATTAAATTTCATCAGATGTACGAGGATGGCGAGAAGATGTTTAAGCCAAATATGGAAAAAATTAAAAATAATTTAAAAGGAAAAGATTATATTGCAGTTGTGACTGATGCGATCGAAGCAAATGCCGAATATTATTCATTTGGTGATGGTGAGTGGATGCCAAAAATGATTGCCTCTGGTACCCTGCCCATATTGGTTAGAACCCCAAGCTTAATAGATGGACGCAGGAAATTTGATGGAGGTGTTGCTGATCCCCTTCCTGTAGAAAAAGCATATGAGATGGGTGCTAAAAAGATAATTGTGATTAGAACATATGAAAAAAAATTTAGAAGGAAGTTGAAAATTGAAAATTATATTGGCGCTTTACTATCAAAAGAATATCCTAAATTGAGAAAAGCATTATTAGTGCATGATAAAACTTATAATCGAGCACTTGATTTTATTAATAATCCCCCGAGTGATTGCGAAATTGTACAACTATGCCCACCAGAAAAACTAAAATCAAAAAGAGATTCAAAAAATATTGAGGTTTTAAAAGCTGACTACAAATTAGGAAAAAAAGTTGCTAAAGTATATTTAGATGGTCTAAAGAACTGATTTAACAAATTCACTTATTTTATTTTCAACAGATGTTGTTGTTTCTGACGGAAAAGCATTAAAAGCATGATCTGCTCCAGGAACGATGATGATTTCTGCATTTGAACCATAACTCAACCATCGACCATACATAAACAAAGAGTCATCAAGCAATAAATCCCTAGTTCCAACTGTAAATAATGCTGGTGGCATTCCCGTTAAATCTCCTTGAATGGGTGAAACGTCAGGCAAGCTTTTATCCACATCTCCTTGAAAGTATGAGTCTCTAAATTTTCTAATCATTGCATATGATAATAAGAATATTTCTTCAGAACCTTCCTGCCTGATTGCACTTGGTGTAAGTCGAGCATCATAGGATCCGTAAATAAGGTTTGCACCCTTGATATTATCCAACATCCCTTTACTTTTCAGTCTCAGCAATATAACCGCGGATAAGTTTGCACCAGCCGACTCTCCACCAATTACAATTTTTTCTGTATTAAATTCTTTCTTTGAATTTTCTATCAACCAAACAGCCGCTGTTTCACAGTCATCTGGAGCAGCTGGATAAGGGTTAGTTGGCGCAAGACGATATTCTACACTTACTACAACACAATTAAGATCATTTGAAATTTTTTCTAGAGATTGATCCTGCATATCTGCAGCACCAATGCAGTGACCGCCGCCATGTATGTGCATATAAATAAAATCAGGACTGTCGTGATTAATTATTCTTATCATTACTTTATGATCGGCTATCCCAATTTGCCTATTTTCAGCACGATCAGAATATGGTTGGAAAGCGAGCAATCCACCACCTTGTCTTCTTATTTCTTGCAAGACATCAAAAGGTATTTCATGTGATGGGGGCGCGTTGACTAATAAATTTTTTATATGATCATTCATTTCATGAATGTCTTTAGATATATTTTTATGATCAAAAGCTTCAGGAGAAATAGACGTAAATAACATTTTTTTATGTGCGCGTTTTAATATAATTAAAAGTTCTATTTAGAATTAAAACATAAATTGGCAAAAATGCTAGGTAGCAAACAACTAGTTTCAATATGAAATCGTTGAATGCTATGAGA
>Ga0209359_10000214_pt1 | contig 13523 bp, 10 predicted proteins | sample MarorgKNORR_S2LV_FD_188224 | JGI IMG/M metagenome (GOLD analysis project Ga0209359, IMG submission 188224) | Marine microbial communities from the Southern Atlantic Ocean, analyzing organic carbon cycling - Surface_A/KNORR_S2/LV (SPAdes) (version 2) | ecosystem: Environmental > Aquatic > Marine... | reverse complement strand
AGACCTTTCAATTAATAATTTGAAATTTACAAATACAGACACTAATACCACATTTGAAAAATTTGATGCTCAGTTAAGATATAATGATGATATTAGGATAGTTAACTTGAACTCCTCTGACGCTGTAAGTGGTATTATAATTGGAGAGTATGATATTTTTAGCCTTAAAAAAATATTACTAAATAGTATAGGTTCTCACTATTCAAATTACAAGCTTAATGATAATATTGATTTTCAAAATATTTCTTTTAATATAAACATAAAGCCTAAGCTAGCTTATTTAATTAATAGTAAACTTGATTTAGATGAAAGTACATTTGTTTCAGGTAATTTCAAGTCTGATGGTGATTACGAGATAGCTGTAAAATCTAATTACATTAATTATGACAACATAGAAACAGAAGATATAGATTTAAAATTTTCAAATAATGGTGGAGAGTTTAAAATAAAGAAGCTCAAATCTACCCTGTTTGAGGGTACTAATTTTTATGTAGATTCAACCTTTAGTGACGATAGCTTGTATGTAAATTCCAATTATAAAACTTTTTTAAATAACCAAAATAAATTAAATTTTTATCACACTATCAATGAAAAAAATAACTCAGTTTTTGGATTTATTAATTTGGATTTAATTTTAAATAAAAAAAATTGGTCCTTGAGTAAGAACAGTGAGCCAAAACTTATTATTAACAACAATTTACAAAGTTTTAGTGCAAATAATATCTCATTTATCAATGAGAACCAAGAAATAAAACTTGATATCTCAAATTCAGAAAATGGGTCAAATTATAATCTGATCTTTAATGAAGTTAAATTAAATAGTTTCACTAGAAAAAGTAGCTCTATAATTTTTGATGGTGTCTTGGATGGAGATGTCTCTTTCTCAAAAATTGATGAAGTTTATTCGGGAGATTCAAGTCTTACAATTTCTAACTTAGAATCTAACTCGCAAATACTTGGAGACGCTATATTAAAATTAAGTGCATCTGAAGACTCAAGTGAAATTGAGATGGATTTTAAAATTACTAATAATAATAATGAAGAATTATTAAACTTGTTTGGTAATTTTTCTGTTGAAGATGACTATTATCCTCTTGATTTAACTTTGGAAACAAATAATTTTAAAATAAATCCTTTTTCAAAAATTGGTAAAAATGTGATTTCAAATTTTGAAGGGGTTTTTAATTCAAATATTAATATCAGTGGAAATACTAAAAACCCTAATTTTTTTGGAAGTATTGAAACTTCCAATGTTGCTTTTAAAATACCATATTTAAATGTTCGTTATGAGATTGAGAATAAATCTACCTTTTTTTTAAATGATCAATCTTTTTTTATTGATGACTTTGGTTTGTATAATACCCTGACTGGCTCTAATGGAATTATTTCAGGAATAATCAGTCATAATATTTTTAAGAATTGGTTTTTAGAATTAGATATAAATTCCCAAAATTTATTGATACTTAATACTAGTTCAAAGGAAAACGATTTATACTACGGAAAAGGAATGTTTAATGGGGAAGCCATCATTTATGGACCTACTGAAAATTTATTAATCAAATTAATTGGTTCAACAAATAAAGGAACTTCATTAGTAATTCCAATAAATGACTCAAAAAATATTGGAAATTTGAAATTTTTGAATTTTGTAAATCCTGAGTCTGAAGAAAATATTAATCAGTCAATTAAGAAATCGCTTTTGGTTGACTTAGATTTAGATTTTAACAACAATGCAAATCTAGAAGTTGTATTAGATCCAGAATCACAGTCCAAAATAAAAGGGGTTGGAAATGGCAAGTTAAATTTTAAAATTAATACCCTAGGGAATTTTAATATGTTTGGTGACTTTCAAGTTGATAAAGGGTCCTATTTTTATAGATCTCTAGGGATTGTTAACAGAGAGTTTGAGTTAATAAAAGGTTCGCGAATTACTTGGAATGGAGATCCATATTTGGGTGATTTAAATATAAATGCAAACTATGAAATCCCTGGTGGTGCTAATCCTGCAATACTCATTCAAAACACTAGTTTTAATAGAAAAATACCGACCATCGTTAACATAAATCTTGAAGGTAATTTTAACGAAATGAAAACACCGTCATTTAAAATAAATTTTCCAAATACAAGAGGACCAATTAAATCAGAACTTGATTATTATTTGGTAGACGATGAAAAAAGACAAAAACAAGCTTTGTCTCTCTTATATCAGGGGACATTTATTGACGAAGTTTCTTTGTCTTCTGTATCATCTCAAGCTATTACAAATAATTTATATCAAAGTGCTTCAGGCTTAATAGATAATATATTCACAAATTCTGATGATAAAATGAATATTGGAATTAATTATTTAAAGGGGGATAAAAATGCAGCATCATCTTTATTAAACAGAGATAGATTAGGTCTCACTTTAAAATCAGAAATAAGTGATAAAATTTTAATAAATGGTAAAATTGGTGTTCCTGTCGGTGGAGTTGAAGAAAATGTAATAATTGGAGATGTTCAAATAGAGTTTCTTTTAAATGAAGAAGGAAATTTAAAAGCACGATTTTTTAATAAAGAAAATGAATATCAATATTTTGGAGACGATATAGGTTATACTCAAGGAATGGGAGTTTCATATGAGATTGATTTTAATGACATCAAAACATTGTTTAAGAATAAAAATAAAAAGAGGTTAAATAAATAAATAATTCATCTTTAATAATTAGTTTGTAATTTTACCTAAAATTTTAATGATGAAAGTTAAAAAAATTGCTGTTTTAACATCTGGAGGAGATTCACCTGGAATGAACACTGCTCTTAGAGCAGTGGTAAGAACTTGTGCTTATAAAAATATTGATTGTGTTGGAGTTTCCAGAGGATATCAAGGTTTGATTAATGATGATATAAAAACTTTAAAAACTAGAAGTGTTAGGGGAATTATTAACAGAGGAGGAACAATGTTATATTCTGCTAGATCTGATGAATTTAGAACTAAAGAAGGTAGAGAAAAAGCCTTTAGCAATATAAAAAAACACGGTATTGATGGTCTTGTTGTGATTGGTGGAGATGGATCTTTTACTGGTGGTCTTATTTTTCAAAAAGAATTTGGTATTCCAGTAATCGGTATTCCAGGTACAATTGATAATGATTTGTATGGAACTTCTCACACTTTAGGTTACGATACAGCTTTAAATACGGTGATGGATGCAATTGATAAAATCAGAGATACTGCAATTTCTCATGATCGATTATTCTTTGTTGAAGTAATGGGTAGAGATGCAGGTCATATTGCATTAAATTCTGGAATAGCAATTGGTGCTCAAGAAATTTTAATTCCTGAACAAAATATGGGAATAGAAGGTCTTATTAATTCTTTAAAAGACAGTAAGAAGAATGGAAAAACATCAAGTATTGTTGTAGTAGCTGAAGGAGATAAAACTGGAAAAAATGTTTTTGATCTTGCAAGGCAAGTAGAGGAGGAGTTTCCAAAATATGAAATTAGAGTTTCCGTTTTAGGTCATATGCAAAGAGGAGGTTCTCCATCGTGTTTTGATAGAGTTTTGGGTACTAAAATGGGCGTGAGAGCTGTTGAATCTTTGATAGATGGGGATTCAGGTAAAATGATAGGAATAGATAATGGTAAAATTGTGTCAACATCATTAAAAAAGGCTATTAAAGGCGAAACTAAAATTGATCCTGAACTAATTCGTGTTTCAAGGATAATGAATATCTAATAAAATTATCAAAATCTCATTTTTTTATAATTTTATTGTCATATTCACATTCTGATTAAAATTTATTTTTTTTTAAGAATAGTATTATAGTTTTTTTTTTAGGTTTGCCTCGCAATAATAAAAATATTAAAATGTCAAAAATTAAATTAGGAATCAACGGTTTTGGGAGAATTGGAAGAATGGTTTTTCGTGCTTCACTAAAAAGAAATGACGTTGATGTCGTAGGTATAAATGATTTACTTGATGTAGAACATCTAGCATACTTATTAAAGTATGATTCAGTCCATGGAACATGTGATGCATCAATTTCTGTAAAAGACGGAAATTTAATTGTAAATGATAACGTGATTAGAATAACAGCTGAAAGAGATCCTAAACAAATTAGTTGGAATTCAATTGATACAGACATAGTAGCTGAATGTACAGGTATTTTTACTTCAATTGACAAAGCTCAAGCCCACATTGATGGTGGAGCTAAAAAAGTAGTAATTTCTGCTCCTTCTCCTGACGCTCCAATGTTTGTAATGGGTGTTAATCATAAAGATGTCAAGTCTGATGATTTAATAGTTTCTAATGCTTCTTGTACAACTAATTGTTTAGCTCCAGTAGCTAAAGTCTTGCATGATGATTTTGGTATTTCTGAGGCACTAATGACAACTGTTCATGCTACAACAGCTACACAATTTACTGTTGATGGTCCATCAAAAAAAGATTTCAGAGGAGGAAGAAGTTCTCTTGTAAATATTATGCCAGCCTCAACAGGCGCAGCTAAAGCTGTTACAAAGGTTATCCCTTCTTTAGTTGGCAAAATTACTGGAATGGCATTTAGAGTTCCAACTGCGAATGTGTCAGTTGTAGATTTAACAGTTAAACTTGATGCTGATACTTCATATGATGAAGTTATGAACTCATTAAAATCTGCATCTGAAAATAGTTTAAAAGGTATTTTAGGTTTTACTAAAGACCTAGTAGTCTCTCAAGATTTTATTGGCGACCCTAGAACTTCAATAGTAGATTATAATGCAGGAATAGAATTAAACTCTTCATTTTTTAAAATAGTAACTTGGTATGATAATGAAGCTGGTTATTCGAATAAGCTTATTGATTTAGCTTGTCACATTAACTCACTTTAATTTACAAAATGAGGTTAATTGTAGATAGTGGATCCACAAAAACAGATTGGATAGCTATTGATGAAAATGGTTCAATCATCTTTGAAACTTTTACACTTGGATTAAACCCACAGGTATTAACTGAATATATCATTGAAGAACGTATAATCAATAATTACGATCTGTATCAAAACAGGAAGAAAGTAAGTAAAATTTATTTTTATGGAGCGGGTTGTGGAACAAAACCTCCAAAAGACTTACTTTCAAAGGTTTTAAAGCTAATATTCATCAATTCTGATTTTGATATAAAGGAGGATACATATGCTGCCGTTTATTCATGTTGTAAACCAAATGAGAAAGCTATAGTTTCAATTTTAGGTACTGGATCTAATTGTAGTTACTTCGATGGAAAAAAATTAAACCAAAAAGTAACCTCTTTAGGATATGTTTTAATGGACGATGCTAGTGGAAATTATTTTGGAAGACAACTCCTAAGAGACTATTATTTTAACAGAATGTCAGCTGAATTAGAAAATAAATTTAAATCTGAATTTGATCTTGAGGCAGAGGTAATTAAAGATTCTTTATATAAAAAACCTAATCCAAATACTTATTTAGCAAAATTTGCAAAATTCCTGGTTGAAAATAAAAACTTAGAGTATTCTAAACAATTAGTAAGAAAAGGATTCGATCTTTTTATAGAAAATCAAATTGAACAATTTGAAAATCATAAGAACGTTAATTTACATTTTGTTGGCTCAATCGGCTATTATTTAAAAGATGAATTAAAAGAAGCTCTTGATAATAAAAATTTAAAATTAGGTAAGGTTTTAAGAAGACCTATTGAGGGTTTAGTAGCATTTCATCAATCACATTAATTTTATTTTATAGCAATTAAAGATATTTCTACCCTAGCTCCTTTAGGAAGCCTAGAAACTTCTACTGTTTCTCTGGCAGGCTCATTTCCAATTTCAAAATAAGATCCATAAATTTCATTTACTTTTTGAAAATCGTCCATGTCTGTAAGGAAAATTGTTGTTTTAATAATATTTTCAAAATTATAGTCTGCTTTTTTTAAAACTGCTTTAATATTTTCAAACACCTGTCTTGTTTCTGTTTCAATTGTTTCATCTCGCATTTTCATATTAATTGGGTCTAAGGCAATTTGACCTGAAAGATATAGAGTTCCATCAAATAATATGGCTTGATTATACGGTCCAACAGGGTTAGGTGCATTACTTGTATTGATGATTTTTTTCATTATAGTTTTTGAGTTTAAATTAAAACTGTAATTAAAGTTAAAAACTTTAATCTACAACCTTTTATCAGGAAGTCTTCTTTTATCATATTTTAGGTCACTTAATAGATTAGATTTTATACCAATAAAAAAATACCAAGAAGCTCTTGTGCTAAATGGAACCCAGTTAAAATTCATTTTCCAACTATCTAAATCTCTTTCGAATCTTAACTGCGTGTAGGTAACACCTTTGTTTTTAAAATCATAACCAGAGGAACCTCCAACTTTCCATTTCTTTGAAAGTTCAAAATTAGCTGACATCATTAAAGAGTTATTTGAGATATCTCTTTGTTTTCTATTATTAGAATATGTTAATGAATGAGCAATTCTTATATCCCATGGGATTTTATTTTGATAAAATGATGTTTCATTTTTGTCTTCATTATCATTTTCGTCTTCTTCCTCTTCATCAAAAGAACTGTCAGCAAAATCATTAGCTCTTCCGAATAAATCATCACTTCTTCCACCACTTCTTGAATTGTCAAATCCTTTAGATTTATCATTTTTCGAATTTTTACTTGAGTAAGAAAAACCTAGATTTATATTTGCACTTGTCATTCTAAACAATCCACCACCATCATTTACATTAAAAGTGTTAATTCTCCTCCCACTTTCATCTACTGTATACGGATCAAAAGTTGCACCTAAATTTAAATCCAACTTATCCTCAAATAATGAAGTGGAGGTAGTCATTCTGACTGGGCTCCATTTTAAAGAATCTGCAGCAATATTATAGCTTGTAGAAAAATTAAGATTATTCAGGAGTTTGATTTTTTTTGGTTCAATTTTAGTACTATCCTTATCTCTTACTTTAGCTTCTAATACATTACTAAGGCCTAGTCCAATTGAACTAGAAAATGTGTTACCAGGGGTGCCAAAAAATCCACCTTCAAATCTTGTGTATTCTGCTGTATTTCCGTTAGCATCAATTATATATTCATCATAATATTTTTCAAAACTAGGATTTATTCCATATGTGACTGAGGGTCTCATAACGTGTCTTATGGATTGTATTTTTTTTCCTTCCTTAAAATTGAAAACACCATATATTGTTGTACCAATACTTGCGTTAAAATTATATTTATTAAAACGATCAAAACCTTTGATAGTATCTTTTTTACCTTGTATTTGGTTTATAATATCATAATCATTTCTTTTAATTGTTTGTCCTGCCCAAATCTCTTCAAATCTTCCACCAATACTTACACTCAAGTGTTTTAAAAATTTAAAATTTGTACTTAAAGGAATAGAATGCTTCATACCATATCTTGCATCATTAAACATTTCTTTTTTTAAAAAAAGCGAGTCTGATGTTTGTATTCTATTTTCTCCCCTTAATGAATACTGTAGATTAATATTTTTTAGAATTCCTTTCTTTTGCCCATTTCTTTTTACAAAAGGATAAATTCTTTCAACATTTGCTTGTAGGGTTGGTAAACTCATATTTACAGTCTGTGTTCTGGTATTTTGAGAATGAGATGCAGTAAGTGATAAGTTAACAGATGGATATCCTCTAAATGTTTTTGAGTAGGAAACTGAAGAATTTAGAGTGTTATTAAGAAAGTTAGGGGTATTGAGCTGGTTGACAGATTCTCTGAAATAGTTACTACTTCCAAGGTTTACTGATGCAGAAAATCTACTATTTGGGTTAGATTTTGAATCTTGGCTATGTGACCATCTAATATTGTAAATATTATTTTTGGAGTATCCTGGTAAACCTCGTTCTCCATTTATTAGATTTTCAAACCTTAAGCTTAATGAGCCTGTATATTTATATCTTACTTTATATTTTGATTCGGCTCTAAAACCATAGCTTCCGTTGGTATAGTAATCAGCTAATAGAGTTACATCAAAAAAATCACTTGGAGCAAAATAATATCCACCATTTTGAATAAAATATCCCCTATCATTATTTTGACCTATACTTGGGAATATAAATCCAGTTGCTCTGTTTTGTGTCAAAGGAAAATATCCAAATGGTAGAAAAATTGGGGTAGGCACATCAGCAATGTAAATGTTACTTAAACCTGCAATAATTTTATTTTTAGGTATAAATTTTCCTTTTCTTATCCTAATGTAATAATCAGGATCTTCTTTTTTTGAGGTTGTAACTTTAGCTTCTTTAATAAAATAAACTGAATCGTTTTCTTTTTTAGTGGCTAAAGCTGAAACATTCATTCCACTTTGTTCAGATCTGGAGTTCCAAATTAAAGCCTTTTTTGTATCAAAATTAAATCTAATTGAATCAGGGTTAACTTCATTTCCAGCTTGTTTAAAGTAAGGGGGTTGAATTAAATTTCCAGCAGAATCCTTAATTCTTCCTGCTGACACTTCATTTTTATTGTAATCTAAAATTATTAAACCAGACTTTAACTCAGTATCTTGATAGTATAGTTCAGCTTTGTCGTATAAGTATAGCTTGCCTTTCTTTTTATCAATTTTAATATATCCTTTCGCATTTCTAGTTATTTTACCTAGTAACAGATTAGTTTTTCCTAAAGAATCATTTGATGATATAGTATCTTTTTCCTTAATATCTTGTGAATAATTATATTGAAAAGTAAAAAATACTATCAAAATAAAAATTAATTTAAATCTTAAATTATTATGTGAATATACTGCTGACAGATCCGAATATTTAAGTAGTAAAATTACATATATTTTTGGAGTCATAATTTTATATTAAAAATATAGTGAGATATCTTTTTAAAATTTTATTTATTTCTTTTGTTTTCTTTGTTAATCAATCTCTTTTTTCACAAGACTCCAATGGTAAATTTACTGTGGTACTAGACGCAGGACACGGTGGTAAAGACCCAGGGAATACAGGTAATGGATATTTAGAGAAAAATATTGCTTTATCCATCGCATTACAAGTTGGTAAAGAATTGGAAAAACAAAAAGATATCAAAGTAATATATACTAGAAAAAAAGATGTTTTTGTTAATTTATTCAGACGAGCTGAGATAGCAAATAAAGCTAAGGCAGATTTATTCATTTCTATTCACTGTGATTCTCACACGTCAAATGCGTATGGTGCAGGTACATTTGTACTTGGTTTACATGCAAACCAACGTAATTTTGAAATTGCAAAAAAAGAAAACTCTGTTATTTTTAAGGAGGAAAATTATGAACAGAAATACGATGGATTTGATCCTAATAATCCAGAATCTGTTATAAGTTTAGTTTTGATGCAAGAGGATTATTTAGATCAAAGTATCGTTATAGCAGATTTAATTCAAAGGGCATTTGTTAGTGATTTGAATAGAAAAAACAGAACAGTTAAACAGGCTGGTTTTATTGTATTAAAATACACTTATATGCCAAGTGTTTTAGTTGAAACAGGTTTTTTAACTAACAAGAAAGAGGGTGCTTATTTGAATTCTTCTAAAGGCCAAAGAGAGATGTCATATTCAATTGCTAAAGGAATAATTAAATACAAATCTAGATTTAGTAATGACTCAACTCTTGGACCAATAAATTCATTTTCTTATGAAGATTCTTCATTTAAACAGGAAGATGATTATTATTTGAAAATTCAAATAGCGTCAAGTAAAAAAAGAATTCCTTTAAAACCATACAATTTTAAAGGCTTAAAATCTTTAAGTACTACAAAAACAGGAAGTTTGTTTAGGTATTATTACGAAAAGACCACAGACTACTCAATTGCCAAAAAATTTCTATTAAAAGCAAAAAATAATGGATATAAAGATGCTATAATTGTTGCATTTAAAAATGATAATAAAATTTCAATAAATGATTATTTATCTTCTTTAAAAAATTAATACTGAAAAAATAATTCATAACTTTGAAATAAATATTACAATTTGAAAAATAAAAATGAAATAAAGACTGGATTGCTAGTAATAACAGGAATTGCATTATTTATTTTTGGATACAGTTATTTGAAATCTAATGATATATTTGTTTCTGATAGAACTTTTTATGCAGTCTATGATGATGTTGAAGGTGTTGTAAATGGAACTCCTGTTACCGTTAACGGTTTTCCTGTAGGTAGTATAACTGATATTTCTTTTTTTAAACAAAATAGATTGCTTGTTAAATTTAGAGTAGAAAATGACATAAAATTTTCAGTCAATAGTTTAGCTCAAATTTATGAAACTGGACTAATAGGCGGTAAAGCACTTGCTATTATACCAGCTATGGATAACAGTAGAGTAGCTGTTTCTAAAGACACATTAAAATCATCTGTAGCCCCTGGTCTTACTGATCTTGTTAATGAGAAATTAACCCCATTACAAGAAAACATCGAGATGATGATTGTAAGCGCTAATAATGTTTTGGAAAAAATTAACTCTGTCTTTGATGATCCTACAAGATCTAATTTAAGAACAAGTGTTTCAGATTTTTCAGAAACTATTTCTGACCTAAAAGAAACGAGTGTTATGATAAAATCAATAGTAAAAACCAACAAGATTGCTATTAATAATACTATAGATAATGTTAAAGATCTCTCTGAAGATTTATCTTCAATATCCAATACAATTAATTCAAGTGATTTAGAAAAAACATTATTGAATTTAAAATTATCCTCTGAAAATCTATCCAATGTCTTAGAAAATATTAATAATGGAGATGGTTCTATTTCAAAACTAATTTCAAACGATTCACTCTTTAATAATTTAAATGATGCTTCTAAATCAATTGACCTCCTTCTTGAAGATATAAGGCTTAATCCTAAAAGATATATTCATTTTTCAATCTTTGGAAAAAAAAATAAACCTTACGAAAAAAATAACGATTAAAATTTGATTTCCTTTTTGCCTAACATATTATTTTGTTGTTTGTTTTTTTTCGCAATTTTTTTGTTTTCAAAAAATGTAAAAAAAATTTATAGAAATATAAATTTGGGAATTAAAATTGATAGAACAGATAATCAAAAGATAAGATTTGCTCAAATGTTAAGGGTAGCTTTTGGTCAATCAAAAATGATTGATAAACCCATAGTTGGACTACTTCATATCATTGTTTACGTTGGATTCTTGGTTATTAACATAGAATTATTAGAAATCATAGTAGATGGTATTTTAGGAACTCATAGGGTTTTTGCTCCTTTTTTAGGTTCCTTTTATAATTTTTTAATTGGTTTCTTTGAAATCTTTGCTTTACTAGTTATTGTTTCTGTAATTATTTTTTGGTTAAGAAGAAATGTAATTAATATAAAAAGGTTTTTAAGTGCTGAAATGAAAGGTTGGCCTAAAAATGATGGTAATATTATTTTATATGTAGAAATAATTTTAATGCTTTTGTTTTTAACAATGAACGGAGCCGATCTTTGGATTCAACAAAATGCACCTGATTACAACTATATTAAAGCTGGTTCTTTTCCTGTAAGCCAATTTATTTTACCATTATTTGATGGAATCTCTTCAAATATTGTTTTTATTATTGAAAGAGTTGCTTGGTGGCTTCATATAATTGGTATTTTATGTTTTTTGAATTATTTATACTACTCAAAACATTTACACATAATTTTAGCATTTCCAAATACATATTTTGCTAATCTAAACCCTAAAGGAAAATTTTCAAATTTAGAATCCGTAACAAAAGAAGTGAAAATGATGTTAGATCCTTCAGCAGACCCCTTTGCTGCTTCTCCAAATCAGGAGATTGCTAAATTTGGTGCTTCTGACGTCTTTGATCTCAATAAAATACAACTTTTAAATGCTTACACTTGTACAGAGTGTGGTAGATGTACAAGTGAATGTCCTGCAAACTTGACTGGAAAAAAATTATCTCCAAGAAAAATCATGATGGATACTAGGGATAGATTAGAGGAGGTAGGAAGAAATATTGATCTAAATAAGGGAGATTATAAAAGTGACGGTAAAGAATTATTGAACGACTACATTTCTAAAGAAGAATTGTGGGCTTGTACATCTTGTAATGCATGTGTAGAAGCTTGTCCTATTGGAATTGATCCCCTTTCTATAATTATGGATATGAGAAGATACTTAGTTATGGAAAAATCAGATGCTCCTATGGAATTAAATAATATGATGAGTAATATTGAAAATAATGGGGCACCATGGCCATTTAATCAAATGGATAAACTAAATTGGAAAAATGAATTATAAATAATTAATATAAAATAAATGAAACAAGAAGAAGTTGATAAATTATTGAGTGAAAAAATTGAAGATGGAGAGCTTATAAGTCCGATTCTTCCTGAGGGAATAAAAAATTACCTAATAGATATTGATGGAACAATTTGTGATGATATCCCAAATGAGGAACCAGAAAGAATGGCTACAGCAAATGTTTATCCTGATGCTTTAGTTACACTAAATAAATGGTATGATGAAGGTCATATTATATGTTTTTTCACATCCAGAACTGAGGACCACAGAAAAGTTACAGAAGATTGGTTAAATAAACATGGTTTTAAATTTCATGGAATGGTGATGGGAAAACCAAGAGGCGGTAATTATCATTGGATTGATAATCATTTGGTAAAAGCAACAAGATACAATGGAAAATTTACTGATTTAGTAGATAAAGAAGTAACCATTCAGGTATTTGATGATGGACAACATAATTAAGTATGAGTAAAATTGAAATAAATACATTTTCAGATTTAGTTTCAAAAGGAATAACACCAGAAATTCTTTTTTGGGTTGGTTGTGCAGGCAGTTTTGATGATAGAGCAAAAAAAATTACTAAATCTTTTGCAAATATTTTAAATAGAGCTAATGTTTCTTTTGCAGTTTTAGGTAGTGAAGAAGGCTGTACTGGAGACCCAGCTAAAAGAGCTGGAAATGAGTTTTTATTTCAAATGCAAGCTTTGACCAATATTGAAGTTTTAAATGGATATAACATAAAAAAAATTGTTACTACTTGTCCACATTGTTTCAATACCCTCAAAAATGAATATCCAGAACTAGGAGGTAATTATGATGTTATGCATCACACACAATTTATAAAATCACTCCTATCAGAGGGTAGATTGACAGTTCAAGGTGGTGCTTTTAAAGGGAAACGAATTACATTTCATGATCCATGTTATTTAGGAAGAGCAAACAAAATATACGAAGCACCCAGAAAAGTTCTAGAAAAATTAGATGTTGAACTTTCAGAAATGAAAAGTTGCAAACAAAAAGGTTTATGTTGTGGTGCAGGGGGAGCACAGATGTTTAAAGATGCTGAAAAAGGAAACATGGAAATTAATATAAAAAGAACTGAGGAAGCTCTTGAGACTAAGCCAGATATCATTGCTGCAGGATGTCCTTTTTGTAATACAATGCTTTCTGATGGAATTAAAAATAAAAAGAAAGAGGAAGATATAAAAGTTCTTGATATTGCCGAGTTAATCAATCAAGCTTCAAACTCATGATAATACCTTTTGATAAAATACCAAAAGATTCTAGGGTTTGGATA
>Ga0209359_10000211_pt1 | contig 13615 bp, 14 predicted proteins | sample MarorgKNORR_S2LV_FD_188224 | JGI IMG/M metagenome (GOLD analysis project Ga0209359, IMG submission 188224) | Marine microbial communities from the Southern Atlantic Ocean, analyzing organic carbon cycling - Surface_A/KNORR_S2/LV (SPAdes) (version 2) | ecosystem: Environmental > Aquatic > Marine... | reverse complement strand
TAGTCGAGAAGGCAAAATCTAGCACTGGAGGCTTATTCCTTCGTAGAAACATAGCTATTTCTGGGGCTGAATTTAAACCTATTCCAATTGCAATTACTGAAGATGATTATTCAGTACTGTTAAATGAAAAAATAGAGTTACAAATTGTTCTTACAAACGAAGGTAATGTTGATGCTTACGATGTTGTGATTTTAATACTTGTAACTGACGAGTATGGTGAAACTGTTTATGAACAACAATCTAAAATTGACTCAATTGGACCTCAAGAAAGCAGAATATTCTATAGTGATGCAATTAATATAGAACCAGGTGTTTTACATGAGTGGTTTATAAAATTAGAAGAAGTAGAAAAAGAGGAAGACTTGAATGATAACTTATTTAGCGTATTTGGGTTCATTCCTCCTGAAGGATAGAAAATGCTAGACCCTGCATTATTAAAAAATGATTTAGAAACTCTTAAATTAAATATTTCAAGAAGAAACTTAAATGTAGATATTGACTTTTTAATAAATCTAAATGAAGAAAGAAAAAAACTTAGATTTGAAGCTGAACAAAAGCGTTCTGAACAAAAAGAGATTGGGAAAGAAATTGCAACCGCTGATGATAAAAGTAAAGAAGGCCTATTAAGTCAGGCATCAAGTATAAGTAATGAAGTCAAAGCTTTATTTGAGAAAGTTGACCAAAAGGATGAAGAATTTTTTAATAATTGGGTTAAAATTCCAAATATTATTTCAGAAACATCTCCAGACGGAAAATCCGACAGTGATAATTTAGAAATTAAAAAAATTGGCAATATTAAGGAAATGAAAAATCCGAGAGATCATTTAGAAATTGCATCAAAATTAAACCTTATAGATGTAGAAAAGGCTTCTGAGGTATCAGGTTCTAGATTTGCATATTTATTTGGAGATTTAGTCAAAATTGAATTCAATCTTGTTTCGTGGGCTTTAAATAAGCTATCAGACAAAGGTTTTACTCCAACTGTCCCACCTGTATTGGTACGAGAAAATGCGCTATATGGAACAGGTTTTTTTCCTGATGATGCCGAACAAGTATATGAAATTCCTAATGATGATTTGTTCCTTGTAGGCACTTCAGAAGTGCCTTTGGCTGCACTACATACAAATGAGATATTAAATATAAAAAATTTACCACTCAGATATGCAGGATTCTCTACATGTTTCAGGAGGGAAGCTGGCACATACGGAAAAGACACAACGGGTATCTTTAGAGTTCATCAGTTTGATAAAGTTGAGATGTTCTCCTTTTGTGACCCTGTAAAGTCTAAAGAAGAGCATGAGTTTATCCTTTCTGTAGAAGAAGAATTATTGCAGGCTTTAGAAATTCCCTACAGAGTAGTAGACGTATGTGCTGGAGATTTGGGCGCATCTGCTGCGAAGAAGTTTGATATCGAAGCTTGGATTCCAAGTCAAAATACATACAGAGAAGTTACATCTTGTTCAAACACTACAGACTATCAAGCAAGAAGGCTAAACATAAGGGCAAAAGATGACGGTAGCACGTCAGTTCTTCATACTTTAAACGGTACAGCAATTGCAGTTGGAAGGATACTAATTGCACTCATTGAGAATAATCAAAATACAGACGGGTCAGTTGTGTTTTCTGATAAGGTAGCTGAAATAATAGGGGTCGAGCAGTTAGGCAAGTAACAAACTAGAGATCATACTTAAGGCAAGTAGTACATATACCAGCCTTTCTAATTTTGCATTTTTCAAGAGAAAGTTTTGCAATGCTTCACCTAAAAATAACCAGGTTATTACACACGGACCACCAACAAGTAAATAAATTAAATTTGCTTGCAAGTGAGGGATGTCAAAAGCCGTTAAGCCAGATACTGCCATTACAACACCCTTAGGATTTACCCATTGGAAAAGTGCTGCCTGAAAAAATGTAAAAGGCTTTTCAGAGCTGTTAGTTTGTTTATCCGAAGTTTTTGTAAGTGCAATTTTATATGCAATATAAGTAATTACAATATATCCAGCATATTGCAGATACTGAAAAACAACTTCAGGAATATAAGATAATAAATTTCCACCTAGAAAGAAAAGGAAATTAAACCCCAACCAAATTCCAAAAAAATGAGGAAGTGATTTTTTTCTTCCAAACCTTATTCCAGAGGCCATTAACATCGAATTATTTGGACCAGGAGTTATAGAGGTTACAAAAGCAAAAATTCCAAATTCAAACATTGTTATATATTAGATAGATAAATTATTAATGCGGAGGGGGTGGGATTCGAACCCACGGAGCTTATAGAGACTCACGACATTTCGAGTGTCGCGCACTAGACCGGACTATGCGACCCCTCCAGATGTGTATTATTAATATTATGGATTATAAGACTGATGAAAAAAAGATGAAAGTTGCGCTTGAACAAGCAAATTTAGCTTTTGATAAAAACGAGGTACCTGTTGGCGCAGCAATATTTGATAGTAACAATAATTTGATTTGTGCAAACCATAATCGTAGAGAACTTGATAATAATCCAACAGCTCATGCTGAAATACTCGTATTGCAAGAGGCAGCACAAATATTAGGTAGTTGGCGTCTTGAAAACACAACACTTGCAGTTACGTTGGAACCAGATGCGATGTGTGCTGGTGCAATAGTCATTGCAAGAATAAAGAAACTTATATACGGGGCAGCTAATTTAAAAGCCGGTGCAGCATATTCACTTTACAATATTCCACAAGATGCTCGTCTTAACCACCATGTCGATATAAAAGATAATATTCTCTCCCATGAATCCGAAGCTATATTATCCTCTTTCTTTGACAGCAAGAGATAACTAAAATAGAATCTCAGGTTTTTTTCGGAGGGATCGCATAGTCTGGCCTAGTGCGCACGCTTGGAAAGCGTGTAAGGGTTTATCCCCTTCGAGGGTTCGAATCCCTCTCCCTCCGCAAAAAAAAAGAAGACATCTGGAGGGATGGCCGAGCGGACGAAGGCGATAGTCTTGAAAACTATTGTATGTATTCCATACCGTGGGTTCGAATCCCACTCCCTCCGCTGACTTGGAGAGGTGACTGAGTGGCCTAAAGTGCTCGCCTGCTAAGCGAGTGGGGAAGAAATTCCCTCGAGGGTTCGAATCCCTCCCTCTCCGCCATGCGCCTGTAGCTTAACTGGATAGAGCATCTGATTACGGATCAGAAGGTTGGGGGTTCGACTCCCTCCAGGCGTGCTTATAATTTTTTAATAATTCCAAAGAGGTTCAGTCAAATTCCAATCTGGTGACTCACCCCATTTGTTAAGATATGTAACTTCTTCCACTGGCTTTCGTGCTGCAACTCCCCACTTACCAAGAGGATATCCGGCAGTAATAGTTGCATTTAACGTCCAACCTTTGTCGCTTGGTACATTAAGAACTTTATAAACATCCTCTGTTTTAAAGTTCATAACTGTAGTTAAGCAAGTGCCAACCCCATGACCTCTAGCGGCAAGCATTAGGTTCCATATTGCAGGATAGATTGATGATCCAGTTGGATCATTTCTAGAAAAAGCTAAAACCAATAAGGGTACTTTGTGGTAATTTTCTGCCAGCCAACTTGCGGAGTTGCTAATTCTTTTTACCGTTTCAATTTCATCTTTATTTTTTAAGCTTGATGCACCAAGGTCTTCCGAATCATTGTAAAAAGATTTAACATAATAATCCCAAGTTTCACGATATATATCAGCGAGTTCTTCTCTAGTCTTCTTATCAGTAACTACAAGAAATTTCCAATCTTGTCGGTTTGAACCACTAGGAGCACGAATTGCAGAATCCATTATTGATTTTATTACATCATCAGGAATTGAATCTTCTTTTACCCGCCTCATTGCTCTTGTCGTATAAAGAGCTTCAAATACATCCATAAAAATATTTTACTAAGATAATTTGTATGGTTGATAAGTTAATAAAAGAAATTAAGAATGATGTTGCATATATTTGGATTAATAGACCTGATAAAAAAAATGCATTAGATTTTGATGTTTGGTTCGGAATACCTGACTTAATAGACGAAATAGTCGAAAAAGATGAGGCAAAGTGTATTTTACTTCTTGGCAAAGGCGACTCATTTTCTGCGGGTATAGATATTACTGTTTTAATGCAAGATATGAATTTAAACGAAAATTTATCTTCGACTGCCAGTGACAGAAGAGAGACGATGAAGCTCATATCAGATCTACAAAATGCATTTACAAGAATCGCTAAATCACCTATTCCAACAATTGCTTTAGCACATGGTTTTTGTATTGGAGGAGCTACAAGTATGATTTCAGCTTGCGATATCAGGCTCTCTACTCGTGATGCTACTTTTTCTATTGGCGAGACAAAATTAGGTCTAGTTGCAGACGTAGGGATTTTACAAAGAATGCCAAAAATTGTTTCAAAAGGGGACTTAAGAGAGTTAGCCTTTACCGGAAGAAAATTTAATGGAGAACATGCAGAAAAAATACGTTTTGTAAATAGTACCTATGACAGCGTAGAAGAACTATATAAAGCAGGACAAGAACTTGCTGAAGAAATTGCTTCAAACTCAAAGCACATAGTTCAAGGAACTAAGGAAATTTTACATAAAGGAGAGGACCTAACTACAGATCAAGCTCTTGACCTTGTAAAACTTTGGAATACATCTTACCTAATTTCTGAAGACCTCAAAGAGGGAGTCATTGCTTTCCTAGAAAAAAGAGATCCAGATTTTAGTTAATTTTTTCAAAGGTTGATATAGCAAACCTATCTGTCATTCCTGCAACATAGTCTACAGAGTTTGCAATATCACTCTGATCTTGAACATAATTTATTGGAAGTTTGTCTGGATTTTTTTCATAATAAATTACTAAAGCTTCTACAATTTTTTTTGCTTCAGCTCTTTGAGATATCGTCTCTTCACGAAGATATACTTTATCAAACATAAATTCCCTTAACTCATGCATAATCTCTAAGATTGTTTCGTCCATTTGCAAACTACCACTCGAGGATGCTTTGAAGACCCCTGATATTAATGAGTTAATCCATGTCTTTCCTGGAGAACCAAGAACCGCAGTGATTCTTTTGGGTATATCTTCCTCTCTCAATACACTTGCTCTTATAGCATCTTCAACATCGTGCGATAGATAAGCAATCCTATCTGCAAAGCGACAAATCAAACCTTCTGGGGAGAAGGGAGGTTCTTCATATCTCCAAGGATGTTTTTCAATTCCGTTAATGGTTTCCTTTGTTAGATTAAGAGGTTCAATTATTGATAGCATCCTTACAGAATTTTCTGAGTGACTCCATCCACCATCTAGTATTTCATTCAAAACTTCTTCACCAGTATGACCAAAAGGTGAATGGCCTACATCATGACCTAAACAAATTGCTTCAGTTAAATCAGGGTTTAATCCTAGAGTTCTCGCAATAGATCTTCCAACTTGAGTTACATTTAAAGTATGTGTCATTCTAGTAATAAAATGATCGCCATCTGGATTGATAAAAACTTGTGTCTTATGTTTTAGCCTTCTGAATGTTTTAGAGTGGATGATTCTATCACGGTCTCTTTCAAAACATGTTCTGAAAACATCAGGTTCTTCGTTTACATTTCTTCCTAAAGAGTTAGAAGCAAAAGTTGCATTGTTAGATAAAGTAACACGTTCATTTTGTTCTCTCCAGAGCCTATCACGAAGGATAAATGAATCGTTCATACAACTACTCTACAAGTTGTAACTTTCTAGTAAAGAATTTAATTCTAACCAATTATTGAGATCCTTTGTCCCTGCAATCGGTCTATTGTATGGGCGCACAAATCTTAGGATTAGCTTGTCAGGAACATTTTCAACAAAGCTCTTTAACTGGTGCGGTGCATCGTCGATATAAACATCACAATCAATTTTCCATTTGTCTTCTAAAAAATGAATTTCTTTGGAGGGAATTTTATTTTCACCAAGCCAAACAAGAGTATCATGAATTGACCACCATGGCTTTGACGATATAATTACAACTTCATGGCCGGACTTAGAGACTTCATACAGGACCTCGACAGCATTATCATAAGTTTTTAAATTTCTAAATATTGACGAACCATTAAAATCTTTTGCCCAATTCCAAAAATCAATTTCCTCTTCAAAATGGGTAAGTGGTTTAGACAAACCCCATTCTGTAATATTTTCTTCTTTAATTTCCTTATTGAAGTCTATTTTGTACTGAGAGGTCCATCCTTCGGTAAAATCAGCAACAACACCGTCTAAATCTACACCAATTCTCATTTGACTTAGTCTAATTGTATGATGCATTATGGAAAGTAAAGATAGTAAGATTTATTAATATGCAAGAAGCACTTTATAGAAAACACAGGCCAGCCACTCTTGAGGAGTTGGTGGGGCAACCAGATGCGGTAGCACTCATAAGTGAACAAATTAAAAAAAATAATTTAAGTCATGCTTACTTGTTCTCAGGACCTAGAGGAGTTGGCAAAACTTCTTTAGCCAGAATTATTGCAACCACAATCGGCTGTGACCCAGTATTTGATATAACTGAAATAGATGCAGCTTCTCATAATAAGGTTGATGATATTAGAGAATTAAATGACAACATTAATTTTATTGCAAGCAGTCCAGGTAAAAAAAGGGTCTTTATACTAGATGAAGCACATATGCTTTCTAATGCAGCATCTAATGCTTTTCTTAAGACTCTTGAAGAACCTCCTGAACATGTAATCTTTATACTTGCTACAACAGAGCCTGAAAGAGTAATCGAAACTATAAGAAGCAGAACTACACACTTAGCATTTAAAAGAATAGGCAGTGAGGAAATAATTACTTCTCTGGAAAAAATTAGTAAGAAAGAAAAAATAAAATTATCTAAAGAAATTTTAGAGTATATATCTAATCAAAGTGATGGATCTTTACGGGATGCTATCAATTTATTTGAACAAACTTTTTCTACATTTGGAAACAAAGCAACAATTGAGGAGCTTTACAGTATTTTAGGCAAAGTAACCACTGCAGATTTACACCAGATAATTGAAGCAATGGGAACACAAGATACATCAACCGTTCTAAAGATACTTCGGGATAATTATAGAAGTGGACTACAGGCTATTGATATTCTGAATTCAATAACAGACTTGTTTAGAAATATATTTTACTTTAAGTATCTTCCTGAGGATGAAAATTTCACTTCATTAAGTGATTCAGAAAAAGATCTAGTAAATAGCTGCAATGATATTATTTCTGCAAAAGACCTCTCAAAAATTTTAGACATGCTTGATGATATCAATCAAAGTATCAAATCTTCACCCTCTCAGGAACTAAAGCTGGAATTATTTCTAGTTAGGTTAATTAAGCCACAACTAGCTACAGACATTAAATCTGTAAGTAGGAGAGTTGATATTTTAGAAAGTAGAGAGCAAGAAGATACTAAATATCAGGAAAAAGAAAATTTAAAAGATAAAAAAAAACTAATTAATGAAGCAAAGCCTGACAAAAAAGAGACTCCTAAAAAAAAGGCCCCTTCCTCAAAAAATAAAGTAGGAAAGAAAGATATTGAAAACTTCGATGTTTATTGGCCAAAAATATTACAGGAAGCAAAATCAGTTCTTACACCTAGAAAATATTCGTACCTAACGCTTGTTAAGCCAGAGGTTGTTGATTCTGAAAATTTAGTTTTATATATAGATAGTGAAAACGAGTATTTGATAACAGAACTTCGAAAGTCAGAGGATGTTATTGAATTAATTAAATCAAGTGTTGCGAAAAAAATTGGAGTGGATATTTCTATAAGCATACAACCGCATGAAAGTCCTCAAAGTGGTGATCAAACAAGTGAAGAAATTCAGAGCAATATTAATGAAATATTTGATGTAGAAAGTATTGATTAATTTTCTTTAAGATTTAATTCACTCAAAGCAACAGTAATTCTTCTAGATCCTTGATTTTGTGCACTTTTACAAAGTTCAATAAAACTTCTAAGTTCACCAGTACGAAATTTTTTTAATTCATCTCCTGATTCTACTTTTGTGTTTCTTTCTCTTTCTAATAGCTTAATTTCTATCTCTTTAGCTCTTGCTAGATAAGTGCTGCTTACTTCAAATAATGTATCAACACCGTCAGCTATGGGTGGCTTCATATGCCCCATTAAGACATCTATATATTCATTGATTTCATTGTGCAAATCTTGAGCACTAGACAAACCTTTTTTAAGTGGAAATTTTTGCATTATCTTCTTTTAGTAATATTAATATACTCAAAGTTTAGCAAACTTAGTGAGACAAAAATTATAACGATAGTTAGCACTAAGCTAACAATTAGATTTACTATCCCAGTAAGTGTAATTATGATTTCACACATTAAATATACAAAAGAAATCGTCAATGAAATTTTAATAAACTCAAAAACAAGTTTTTTATTTAAGACCAATTCAGAATTAAATTTAAGATATGAGAGCAAAGTTGCACAATAAATATATAAGGAAATAATAATAATCCATGCATAAGCTTCTGCATCTTTAGCAGTGTTAAAAAGCACAAGAGAACTGAGCAACGTTATAAAGCTGCCAATTACAACAGGAAACCAGAATCGTTGTTGAACATAATATGACCTTGTAAGTACTTGATTAATTGACCAAGGTATTATCGCTAAAGAAATAATTGTAAAAACTGAACTTACTCTAACGGTATCTTCATTGGTAAAGGCACCACGTTCATAAATTATTCCTATTAAATATTCAGCATTTATAATTGCAAACACCATAAGCGCACCACCAATAAGGAACAAATAAGACATTTGCTTCTTGATAAGTTGTACTAATTCTTCAATTTCATTCTTTTGAAAAAGTCTTGAAAGTAATGGATAGCTTGCAACACCAACTGCTTGAGCAACAATTCCAACTGGCAGGAGAGCTATTCTTCTTGCGTACCTAAACGTTGCTATGCTTCCGGCTGCAAGAAAAGAACCAAAAATCCTAAATAACTGTTCGTCTATTACTGCAATAGATTGACCTAAAATCAAGGGAAGTGAAATAGTGATGTAATTTTTTATGTGGATGAACTTTGGCGAAATAAGATAAAAACTTAACCCAGATCTCTTTGCACCATATATCTGAATTAAAAAGTGACCTAACACAGAGCCTATTAGAGTTCCGATAGCAAAACCCTTAATTGTCCCTTCAGGCGTTGAAGAGTTTATCCATCCAAAAAAAATAATTGTTGAATTGTACACTACAGGGGCTATCGCGGCGTATTTAAAATTATCATGAAAATATTGATAAGACATGAGTATTGCACCTACGAAGAAAAATACTTGGCTAAAAATAATCGGTGTAAATACTTCTACAAAAAAATCTAACGATGTTACACCGAGTAATTCTGCAAATTGAAATCTAAATGAGTATGTTATCAGTGAAAATATTACAAAAATTAATGACATGCCATAAAGTATTGAAAGAAAATAATTGTTTAATTCACTTTTTTTCTTCTCACTCATAATGGGAATTAAAGTAATTGCAAGATACCCACCTGCAGAAAGATAAAATAAGAAATCAGGAATTATAAATGCTAAATCTAATGTATCAGTAGCTTCAGAAACACCAGCCCAATTAGCAAGTAGTATTTCTCTAAAAAATCCAAGCAATCTACTTGCGGCATATGAAAAAGTAATTATGGTTATTGAGCCAATTAATTTTTTATAATTTTCCATGAAAATCTTTCATTTTAGATAGTAATTCATAAGGAACCTTTATAGGGGAATTTTCATAACCTATGCCTAGTAAGTTGTTTGGTTTTCTGTGTCCATGAAAATCACTTCCACCTGAAACTAAAAGTTTTTGGTTTTCGCATATACTCAACAATGTATTTATTGTGTTATGGGTATATCCGGGATAATAAACTTCAACTCCATCTATGCCGATATCTTTTAATGATTGAATATAATCATGAAATTTATTATTTATCCAGTTGTCAGATTTGGAATATTGTTGATTACTCATAAGTGTATGAGGATGTGCAAGAAAGACTAAAGATTTAGAATTTTTAGCTAGCTTTACTATTTCATCAATACTTAATTGATGATTATCAATATCATCAATTTTTCCATTCCCTAAATATTTTGCAAAAGCTTCAGAAAGGTTAGTAACGTATTCTTTTTTGACCATAAGTTCTGCAATATGGGGCCTTCCTGGCACTTTGGTTTCTAAGTCATCAAGGTCTTTTTTTTCTATAGTTATTCCAAATTCTTTTAAATTATCAAGGATTGAATAGTTTCTTTGAATTTTATTTAGCCTTAGTTCATGAAGCTTATTATTTAAAGGAGAGTCTTCTTCTAGGAAATAAACAAGTAAATGTGTACCTCCAAATTTGTTATCATTCTCAAGAAGCTTCCAACTAACACTAATTTCCGCTCCATGAATAATTTCTATATCACTTCGTTTGGGAACTTTTGTTAAGTATTCATGATCAGATATACAGATTGCTTCTAATTGAAGCTCATTAGCAGACTCCAATATAGCCTCAATTGTTTCCGTTCCGTCAGAATTTATTGAATGAACATGTAAATCTATACTCATAAAAACAAGAGTACTAGGGTCTTTAATTCTTTAATAAATTAATTAGACTGTTTCCTATGGCATTAATAGTACAAAAATTTGGTGGAACAAGTGTTGCAGACACTGATTCGCTCAGAATCGTTGCAGAGAGAATTATTGAATGCAAAAAGAACGGATATGATGTAGTGGTTGTTCCGTCTGCAATGGGTTCTAGTACAGATGAGCTAATTCAATTAGCTAATAATCTTTCTGAAAACCCAACACCAAGAGAAATGGATATGCTTCTATCAGCAGGTGAGAGAATAACCATGTCATTGTTGTCAATGCACTTAAATAGCTTGGGATACACTTCATTTTCGCTAACTGGTTCTCAAGCTGGCATTATTACAACTTCGAAACACGGACAAGCAGAAATAGAGGAAATTACTGGCGAAAGAGTTAAAGATGGTTTAGATAATGGAGATATTGTCATAGTCGCTGGTTTTCAAGGATTCAATAGAGATACAAAAGAAATAACAACACTTGGCAGAGGCGGTTCTGATGCAACCGCGGTAGCCCTGGCCGCAGCTTTAGGAGCAGAAAGGTGTGAAATATTTACTGATGTAGAAGGAGTGTACACTGCAGACCCAAGAGTGGTTAAATCAGCAGAATTAATTTCGGAAATAACCTATGAAGAAATGTTGGAGATGTCCTCTTCTGGGGCTGGAGTTTTGATGGCTAGGTCTGTAGAATTTGGCAGAAGGTATAATGTACCAATAATTGTAAAATCTACTTTCAAAAATAATGAAGGTACTGAGGTAAAAGAAAAAGTAATGGAAGAAGCATTAGTAAGTGGAGTGACCCATAATACAAAAGAAGTTAAGTTCACTCTTTTTGAAGTTCCAGACCAACCCGGCATTGCGGGAACAGTCTTTGGTTCTTTGTCAGAAATTGGAATAAATGTGGATATGATTGTTCAAAATGTTTCTAAAGAATCAATTACTGATATATCTTTTACTGCACCCACAGAGCAAAAAGATAAAGTTGAAAAAGAATTAATTGATATCTCAAATGAACTTAATGCAAAAGGTTATGACATTGATGAAAATGTTGGAAGGGTATCAATAATTGGTGCTGGTATGAAGTCAGAATCTGGAGTAGCTTCAAAAATGTTTAAAATTTTAGGAGAACATTCTATAAATATATCAATGATTTCAACTTCACCTATTAGAATTTCTTGTGTGATTGATAGTAAAGATATCGAGACTGCTTTGGAAGTTCTGCATAAGGAATTTATAGAAAAATAATGAAGATTGCAATTGTTGGTGCAACAGGCCTTGTTGGTAGCAACATTATTCAACTATGTGAAAAAAATTTTAATCCAGAAGTTGAATATACTCTCTTTGCCTCAAAATCTTCTGATGGCAAAAAAGTAACAATTAGCAATAGAGAATATTTCGTTAAGGAACTAAAAAAAGAAAATATCGAAGCATATGATATTTCGCTTTTCTCAGCTGGCGGAGAAAGATCCAAACATTATGCTAAATATTTTGTTAATAATGGGTCATTTGTAATTGACAATTCTTCTGCTTTTAGGATGAATGAGGATGTACCACTTGTTGTATATGGAATAAATGAAAATGAAATTACAACAAGTTCAAAATTAATCTCTAATCCAAACTGTACAACTATGGGACTTGTAATGGCATTAAAGCCTCTACATGACGAGTATACTTTAGTATCTATGACTCCAGTTGCATATCAAGCTGTTTCTGGGTCAGGTTCTGAGGCAGTACAATCTTTAAACAATGAAACTTTATTGGGTGATAAATTAGATTCAAATTATAAAGATACATATTACCCAAAACCAATAGCCAGAAATGTAATTCCTTTAGCAGGCAACTTAACTGATAATGGATATTCAGATGAAGAAATGAAGTTTGTAAACGAATCAAGAAAGATCCTCGGAATACCAAATTTGATTGTTGAACCTTCTAATGCAAGAGTTGGGGTTAGAACTGGTCATGGAACTTTTTGCTCTGCAGTGTTTGAAAATGAAATTGATTTGGAAGAATGCTCTAATTTATTAAACAATTTTGAAGGCGTAGAAGTATGGAATGATTCATTACCAACTCCAATTGACGTTGAAGGAAAAAATGAAGTATTAATATCTCGGCTTAGACAGGGACTTTCGTCTAAAAATATTTTAAATTTTTGGGTAGTTTCGGATAATTTACTCAAGGGAGCTGCTTTGAACGCAGTACAGATTGCAAAATTTGTAGAGAAATTATGATTTCAACAACAGACAATATAGCCCAAAAAAAAAGAAAAGTTCTTGGACCACTTGGACGGTTTTTGTTAAAGATATTTAGATGGGAAATTAAAGGAAAGATTCCTAATTTAGAAAAAATGATACTGATTGGGATTCCACACACAGCAATGAGGGATGCATGGTATGGACTTTTAGCAGTTTGGGCTTTAGATTTAAAAATTAACTTTTTTGGTGCTGCTTGGGTGTTCACTAGGCTTCCAAGCTTGTTTACAGTATCTAAAAATTTAGATAGATTAGGAATTCCGTGGCCATTCTGGTGGTTACAGAGATATTTGTTGCTGAAACTCGGAGGCATACCTGTTTATCGCGTAAATTCTCGAGGATTAATTAGGGGAGCTGTTGAGGAATTCAAAGTGATGGATAATTATATTCTTGTTATAGCTCCAGAAGGTGGTGTTGAAGCTGTAGATCAATTTAGAAGTGGTTTTTACTATTTAGCAAAAGGATTAAATATACCTTATGTGCCGATTGAAATTGATTTCAAAAATAGGTGTTTTGGAATTCAGGAACCAAAGTTTGTAAACGGTACATTTGAACAAGAGTCAGAAAGAGTAGCTAAATTATTTGATGGAGTTATTGGCGCAACAAGAACTTTTAAAATGTTATAAACAATGGAACAAAAAGACTTAAGATATAATTTCCAACTGGTATCTGCTTCAATCCTAGCAAATTAATTCCTACTCCCACAAGCAAAACTCCTCCAATTCCAGCAATTGAATCAGCAACAACTTGATCAATTGATCCACCAAGTCCGAGCGCACACAGTGTAAAAAATCCTTGATAGATAA
>Ga0209359_10000205_pt1 | contig 13735 bp, 16 predicted proteins | sample MarorgKNORR_S2LV_FD_188224 | JGI IMG/M metagenome (GOLD analysis project Ga0209359, IMG submission 188224) | Marine microbial communities from the Southern Atlantic Ocean, analyzing organic carbon cycling - Surface_A/KNORR_S2/LV (SPAdes) (version 2) | ecosystem: Environmental > Aquatic > Marine... | reverse complement strand
GGCTTTCATTAATGCTTACTACTGAATCTTTTGGAGTATGAAGTAAACCTAACATCAACTTGAAGTTAGACTCGATGCCTTTATCTTTATCTGTTTCATGAGACTTGATGTATTTGAAACCTTGATACTCATCAACTGCTACTGCGTGAGCAATTAATTCTCTACCTGTAAAAATCTTTTCTTGTGGTTTCATGCGTTATCTCCTGTTCCTACATTATATATAATAGCAAAAACCAGGTGCCAAGTCAACCTTTTTTTCCAGTTTTTTTGGTAAATTTAATGTAGTATAGACGCCCAAAGATATATTGAAATATCCCATGCCACTGCTAGTAAGAATATGGCAAGTGGTATAAGAAAGAAACATGCAATTATGAATAGAGCCACTTTAGCAAGGAAGCCTATAATACTTCCGCCAAACTTAAATGCTACATAAATTAATGCACATAATCCTATAAATGATAAAATATCCATTACTACCTCTCGTAAGTTAGTGGTCTGATGTCATTGTCTATAATGTGATTATAAACATCTTCCCAATTCTTTGCAACAAAGCCATCTACTTCTGTATTCATGTTATGACCATGTTCCATTAATATTCCTTTGAATCCTACATCAGTGCCTGCTTTCATGTTTACAGGTTTGTCTTCAATCCAATAACTTCCTTTGTATTTCTTAGCAAGTCTAACTAATGCTTCGTCTTTGTCTGCACCTGTGTCTAAACATATTACCTTGCTAAATGCATACTTGCCCATTAATTTTGCAAGGTTTCTTTCTCTTAATGCTTTAGCATAAGGATCTAAACTTAGACTTGTAAGTGCTATAAAGTTATATCTATGTTGTTCATGCAGTTTTTTAATAAAAAATTGTGCGTCTCTTAATGGTGGAAGAAAACCAATTGCGGCACTTTCATTGAAAGTTTTAACCATTTGGTTTCCTTGTTTGTGAGTAAGACCATACCTATCGCCTATGCTATATTTGAATTGATATCCGTCTACTAGTTCGTGTCCGTGTTGTTCTGCCCATACACTGAATGCTTCTTCCCAGTCTAGAACAACTCCGTCGATGTCTGTTATTATATATTTACGGGCCATGTTACTCCTTATTTGTATGTATTATACTGATTTTAGGAGTCTTTGTCAAGTTTTTTCTTTACTTCTCTTCGGCTCTTGGCAACATGTTTTACCATGTTTCTATTGGCTGTTTTGTACATGCCCAGCATATCGTTCCCATCAATTACTTTGCATTGTACTACCATTTCTGGTATGTGATACTTTTGTTCTAGTATTAAGTCTATTAACATATCAGCGGCATCTGATGTATTAATCATGTGGTCTTCATTTGTAGCAACACCAACACGTTTGGTTAGCAATGGTGTGTCAACAAAACTAAAACTTATGTTATGACATCTTACATTTGTCTTTGGTGTGAATACATCAAAACTATTGTTAATACATATCTGTGCTAGTTTCCTTTTGTCTGAAACATATTGACCATTCATGTCAACACCCATGTCTTCATTAAGCCAACCACTAATGGAGCCTGTGTTAATAATTACTTTACCACTGGCATCCTTCCATTTGTCTAATAATGTTTGAAGTATTTTGTTTTGAATTTCAGGATAGTATGCGTTATTGAAAACAACATCTGCATCTAATAACTCGTTAATGATTTTATCGCCGTCCTGTTCAGCAATATTCCAACCATTACTTTTACTATAACCTTTAACATCAAACTCAGGATCATCTACTAATTTGTCGTAAATAGATGCTCCTATTCCGCTAGAGTGTCCAGTGATTGCTATTTTCATTTGAAGTGTTTATCTAACATAGAGCCAACCTTTGTACCAACTGATGCTTCTACTTTATTAACATCAACTACAATGGTAACTTGATTTACATTTTGGAATGCTTTTATCAATTGTCCCCAGGTCTTATCAGGTGAGGTAGGTAATGGATGCTCTAGTTCCCTTGTATCTAATTGTGCTTTTGTTCCGTCTTTGAATTCGAGAACAACTTGTTCAATTAACTCTACTGGTATTTCCTGAGGAAATACTTGTCGTAGCAATTTTTCAAACTCATTATTCTTATTTTGTTTCGCGACTAGTACAATCTTTACGTCGTGAGTCGACACCTTATCTCTCCTACTATTAGGTTTTACTATAACCTTCTGCTATAGTACTTATCTAAATTAGACTTATACGTCTAATGATGCATTTTTTGGAGGTCTGCCAGGACCTTTCTTAGGTTTAAGTTCAGGAGCAAGGTTATATGCCTCTGCTTCTTTACTGTCTGCATCGCCTAATAGTACCTTAGCATCTTCTCTTAGAAGTGATGCTTGAGATAATAAATTTTGTGCTATTTGATTTTCAGATGCTACTTCTTCAGTAGGAACATCACCTTGAGATAAATTCTCTGCTGGTGCTTCTGTTACTAAAGGTGGGTTAGAACCTGTTTCAATCTTCTTCAATTCCGCATTTACTTCTGTTAAATCAACTGATTGATTTGGTGCAGGAGTAAGTTTAACCATATTGGTTGGAACTTTAGTAAGTTTACCTCTTGAGTGTAATGCTTCTAGCATGTTCTCTCCGTCAGTAAGTCTGCGTCTAAAGAATACTTCGCTTACGTTATTTGACTCTTGTCCTTCTGGACTATCAACAACTGACATAATGTCATCGTGGAATTGTCCTTCTAATGAATCACTAATAACAATAAGTGCTTGGTCATCTTCCTCTGGTAGTTCTCTAAATACAACTACGCAAGGCTTGTCGCCATATAAGCCTACATGTTTTGTCATTTCTGCCATTATTTTTCTCCGTCTTGAGTTCCGTCTGCATCTGCGTCAACAGGTGCTTCTTCGGACTCAGCCGCGGCTTTTGCCGCATCTTGTTGCTCTTTAACATTTGCTAAAAATGTTGCAAGTTTATCGTAAAGTAGTCCAACTGTGGACATCTCTCCGCCTCTGAATGCTCCTCTCTGAGATGCTAGATCAATTATTTGGGCAATTTGATCCAACTCCTTAAGAGTAATGCTTTCAACTGGACCAGGTGCAGTTTCTCCTGCAGGCTCATTTGAAAACTCTTCTGAGATTGTTTCGTTGTTTGTAACTTCGTCTGTCATTTAATATGCTCCAATATTTAAAGTTCGTTAATTTAATAACACAATTATTTATAGTATGTTTTAATGATAGGTTTATTTCTTGGCTAAAATTTCTATATCAGATTTGAGTTCTACAGGTTCTGTCTGTGGACTGTGTCTAATAATAACAGAGTTATCTTTGCTAACAAGAAACTTTTCGAAGTTCCAAGATATTCTTTTACCGCCTTCAGTTAAATGCTTATACAATGGATGAGCATTATCCCCTTTAACATCTATTTTAGACATCATAGGAAAAGTAACTCTATATCTACTTGATACAAATTGTTTGATAGTATCTTCATCATCTGGTTCTTGATGCATAAACTGGTTACAAGGAAATCCTACAACTGTTAAATCATCATACTCATCATGTAATTGTTGCAAATCGTGATACTGTTTAGTCAGTCCACATTTACTTGCAACATTTACAATTAGAAGGTTTGTTCCAAATGAACCTAGTGTGGTTTCATTTCCATCAATGTCTATGATTTTAAAATCATTTACGTTCATGGAAATTATTTATGAAATACTTATTTGAATTCTACAGTATTTTGAACAAGTCCATCGTTGTCAACAACAACACCTGAAACAAATCCACCTTTACCAGCACCTGTATCTGTAAAGTAAACAGTACCATCTTGCTCATTAGTTTTAGATACAATTTGGTTTATGTTACTTTCAAATGCTGGAACTTCTTCAAATGGACTTCTGTCGTGTCCAACAATAACAGTCTTGCCACTAGGGATAGCATCTACCCAAGCATAAGTTCTAGCAGGATAATGTTGTCCATTCCATTCAACAAAAGGTTTAGACTTATCTATCTCACCATACAACCTTGCTCTGTTGTGGGCACTCTCATTTACATCATTGCTCCAATAAGAAGAAGTAAATGCTCCATGAGTGATATGAGTATCACCAATAACTAGTAAAGGCAACATATTTTCATAGATGCTTTTGAACATATTAGAAACTTTATCGTTCTTTAATGCTTCTATAGTAGGAACCATACCATGTGAAACAGTTACATCATTACCTAACAAGTATCTGTTTATCTTGTTATCGTGATTACCTTCTATAAAAATAGCATTATGATTGTTCATCAAATTGTATGCCATGTGGATTGTTTCTGCTGGAGTAGGACCGTAGTCAACTAGGTCTCCAACAAATACCATTCTGAGTTCATTGTGCAAGGCATAGTCAATAGCATGTCCTAACAAGTGTGACTCGTTGTGAACATCTCCAATTATGATATAGCCTTTGTGCATCAAATACTCCTACAGTATCTATATATTATAGCACCAAATGGGCCAAAGTCAACCTTTTATTTGGTCGAAATGCCCTATTAAAACGTATTTTAATGGTGGTACTAGTATGTATATGAGCCTAAATTCGTTGCTTATACGACGTCTAAGAGCGTCTAAAACACCAATTATTTGAACTCTTGTTGTATATTTATCGTACTAACTGGTGGTGCTTCTGCAATAGGAGTATCTAAATGTGCAAAGATCCTAGCAACATCTTCCTTTGATTCAAAGTAGATAATCCATTGAGGTCCATCTTTGATTACACAATATTGACCTAATGAATTGTCATATAACCATTCGCATATTTCAAAGTCATCTGTTACAAATTTATTACTAATCATGTTAGCAAATTTATCTGTACCGCTTAATGCAGTAAATTCTGCTTCAGTTAGTTTGTTATATCTTTTAAACATTATTCGTCTCTCTTCCTGTCATATTGAACAGTTGTACCGAAAGGTGCGATAGGTGACCTTCCACCATACCCACCACCATGAACAATAAACAAAGTATCACAGTAGTTTTCATCTCCCCAACTATCCCAAGGATAACCATCTGTAAACATAACAAACTTCTTAGGAACAATACCCTGTTCTTTAAACCAATCAAAACAACAATCAAAGTCAGTACCGCCGCCTCCAGCAGGTTCATAGTCTAAGAACTCATCCATGTTGTGTTCAGTAAATACTTGTGGGTTATGTACTTCAGTATCAAAACAGAACAAATGTATTTTAAAGTCTGTGTATTGATCCATAACACCTTTTGTTTCTGTTAGGATATCAACTAACATAGGATCAGTCATAGAACCTGATGTGTCTATTGCCATTGCAATATCAATTGTGTTCTCTCTGTCCATACCAGGCAAGTAGTAACCTTCATCTCTACCTTTCCTGCTTGGAGTAGACATTGTGTAGTCACTCTTAAAAGTTGATTGTATTTCTTGTGGTAACAACTCTCTCCAACTTAACTGTGGATTAGTCATTTGGTCAACTAGGCGTTTAACACCACTTGGTAAGTTACCAGCACCAGCCGACTTTGCCGCCTGGATAGTTGCATTCTTAAATGCTTGTTGAATCTCTTTCTTTTGTTCAGCAGTATATCTTACTGGACCTTTGCTACCATCATTATCATCTTCTGTGTTACCTTCTGGTCCTTCTCCCTTAGCATCGTCATCACTAGTATCCATATCCAAGTGTACATCTAATGTAGACTCTTGGATAACTCTGCCTTCTTCTTCAGCCTGTTTGAATAAGTCGTCATAAACTTCTTCAGACATCCAACTACGATATTTGTAATCATGACATATTTCAACTAGGGTAATCTTCTCACCAACATTTTGTTCAATCAAATCACTGTTCACAACATAGTCATTTGCTATGTTCCAAAGCATAGGGTCTCTATCTCCCCTACGACCAAAGTGGTCATACACACAATGCTCAACTTCATGTCCCCAAAGAAAAACTAACTCGCCTTGCTTAAGAGCATCAACGAAATGTCTATTGTAATAAAAGTATTTGCCATCAGTTGCGGCAGTTGGACACCAATCAGTAGCATCTCTCATTTCTAAACGACAAGCCAAGTTGCCATAGAAAGGACAGTTTAGTAGCATAGAAATCCTAGCAGATATAAGACGGTCTTCAATTTCTTGTTTAGTCTTAGTTGTTTCTGGAATAGTATCCAAAGCCTTATGAGCCGTGTCGTTAGGCGAACTGCTCACTTTAGGATTCTTTACTGCTTGATTTAAAATGTCCACGTCTTATATACTCCTTACAATATACTTATATTATACTTCTTTTGCGGGCAAAGTCAACCTTTTTTTCTGGCTAAAATGGTAAATATTATAGTCAAAAAAAACCCCTCCGAAGAGGGGAAAAACTGTTGTCGTCGTAGGTTGTAGGAGTAACGATGTGCCTTTTCAGGCAGGATACAACAACGGTTTTTTAACTGTTAGAAGTAACCTATTCAGTTGGGAATAGGTACTTCCAATACTTCTCCTTAAACTCTTTCTTACCAGCCAACTTACGAGGTTTAATATCTATATCGTGGTCAGCCAATACAGTCTTAGCAGAGTAGATAACTAACTCAGGCTCAAAGTTTTGCATGATGAACTCAAAGAAGTAATCAACTCCTTTATCAAAGTCTGCTTCACTTCCAGTTTCTGAAAGGTCAGCCAGTTCATAACACAATCCAATAGCGAACGAGTATTGTGCAGACTTCTCTTTGATGTCCAACTTCTTAACTTTACCATTAAGAACATCTTCTGGATTAGGAAGTTGTGAAGCAATCTTTCTGTGTTCACAGAACTTAATTGCCATACCTTCTCCAATAGCACCGGCAACTTCTGCCTTTTGCTGGAAGTCTGATGCACTATCAAAACCTTCTGTGCTAAGTATTTCACTTACATAGTTCCAACTACGTGGAGTAGCAAAAGCCTGACTAGATGTTTTAGGATCAAAGTCAAACAAATCTGCTTTACTATAAGTTAGGTAACCGATAACATCAGGATGAACTTTGTTATTAGTAGCCCAAATGCTCCAATCTTCAAAGTTTACTTCCATGTTAATGTGTCTAAACCTGTTTGCTAACGGACTAGGCATTCTATAAGTAACACCTCTGTCAGTTTCACGGTTACCTGCCGCAACAATTTTTACATTGTGTGGTAGTTTATATTGACCAATTCTTTTGTTCAATACTAATTGATAAGCCGCCGCCTGTACACTTGGTGGTGCAGAGTTCAACTCATCTAAAAACAACACAATAGTATCATGGAGTTCTGCCATTTCCTGTGTAGGAAGGTCGGCAGGTGGTGCCCATTCCATTAAGTTGTTTTCTGGATTACGGAACGGATAACCTCTAAGGTCAGTTGGTTCCATTAATGCTAGACGCAAATCTATCATGTAAGCATTACCTAACTCACCTGAATCAACAATTTGCTGAACTAGTTCTGATTTACCAATTCCAGGAGCACCCCATATAAAAATAGGTCGCTCTGCCTTCATTGCTCGTAGAACGATATCGTTTGTATCGTTCGGTCTAACTTGTAGTGTGTCCATATATTACTCCGTTTATCTTAACCTACATATACTATTATACGTCTTTAGTCCTCAATGTCAACCTTTTTTTGCAATTCTATAAAGATTTTTTGTAGTTGTTTGGACAACCATTCTAACTCATTGATTTGCAAAGAGTTTTCTAATTTAAACATTTGACGTTCAATATACTTAAGATACTCAAAAGACCTATCTACCTGTGTTTCTGCTTTAAAAATACGTTCTTCTAGTTCTTCTGGAGTGAAACTATCTACTATATCTCCATGTTCATCTAATTTGATTGTGAATGATGAACCATCTTCTGGTAAAGGATGTTTTTCTTTTAGGAAGTTTTCAAAATCTCTTAACTGTTCCGATGTGAGTTTGCCAGTTAAGTCGCTTATAAGTTCAGGTAATAGTTCACTTATATGCTTTGGTCTGCTTGGAAAGGGGATAACATTATCAGGAGTTTTATCATCTCCATTGTTACCATTGTCGTCGGACATTAGTTTATCCTAAATTGAACTTTAATTAAGTCTCCAACGGAAGGTTGGAAGTTTCTCTTAACTTGGTGTAAAGATCCGCCATATTCTACAGTGACTAAGAAATAGTCTAACACCTGTGTAATATGGCTGGTCTTTACTGGAACTTCTCTAAATTCACAATTATATTTGTACTTGCCTTTGTGGCTTAAATCATTCCCTATTCTATTACCTAATAGTCCAGCAATGATTCTAGCATTGTTATTTGCATCTAATTTATCTGCAATACCAATACCTATTACTGAACCTATAAAGCCTCCATTGGAACCAAATATGCTGTCTGTACCTCTTTCAAAGATACCATAATTATCTCTAGCACGTCTGTCTTGACATACTTCTCTAATTGAATTTGTAGTACCATACACCGTTTGGTATTTTAGAATGGTTTCAACTCCAACTACTTCTGCATCTACTCTAATAAATGATGATGCATGTGCATTAAATGTAAAAACTAATGCAAATAATAAAAATAATTGTTTCATATCGACTCCTTTTTTTAGCCTTATGTATAATAATACACTTATTTAGATGCTATGTCAACCTCTTTTTTTGAGTTTAAACGTCTTAATTCGCCCATATTATAAGAAGCAAATAGTATTAAGGGTAAGAACAATGTAATTGTTTCTACTGTTTTAGACATTTCAAATTGGCTAATAAGTGTTGCCCATGCAAATATCAGTGCTGTAATGAAGCCTAAGATACCTAGTCCGAGCATTGTGCTATACAATAAGTTATAAAGTTTATTCATTTTTACTCCTATGAATTTGTTAATAATATGTTAATATACTATATGTTGTGGGTCAAGTCAACCTTTTTATACAGATATTGTGTTTTTTGTTCCAAAAAAAAGCACACCCGAAGATGTGCTTTTTAATAGAATGTTTATTCTAAGTGTTACGCACCAACGGCTATTGATAATGCTTGAGCGGTTGCTGTTGTACCACTTAAATCTACACCATCAATTGTTCCTAATGCTTGTACCCTTGCTTGAAGACCTGAGTCTAAAGCACCTTCAATAATGAAAGTTTGTTCTGTGTTAGAGTTAGATAGAGGACCTGCCGCTAAAATTACTCTAGTTTCTTGAATTGCATTAAGAACGGCTTGTTGAGCTCCACTTGGGCCAGTACTTGCGTTAGCAACGATATAGTCTAAAGAAAAGATTGAGATATCTTTACCGACTACTTCTGATGCTGAACCTGTAGTAGTTGCCGCTGGGTTAGTTTTTGCTACTGCCATTTTAATTCTCCTAATTAGGTTTGTTACATGTATTTATGCAAAATAAGAAAAGATAAAACTTTTTTCAGTCAAAAAAAAGCACTCCGAAGAGTGCTTTTTAATGTAAAATTAATTACTAACTATTATTATGTATTGTAAACATATTCAACAGTTACAGTTACAGCACCACTTGTGGCTACTGCCGCCGTAGATCCATCACTTTGTACTACGTCTAATTGTAGTGTAGTACCAGAAGTTAATGTTTCCATACCTAAGTCAAGTACATAAGAACCTGTTACTGTAGGATCGGCCTGGGCCGCTGTTACATAAGTTGTTTCCGAACTCTCATTATCTGTAATTTTGAATCCATCAACAGAACCACCTGCAAAAGCAGTTGTTACTTTTAATACTGCCTTATTGGCAAAGTAACTTCTACCTGATACACTTGGTATAGCACCAATTGTGAAAGTACTTGCAGAACTATTGGCTGTAATAGCCGCTCTTACAATACCATCGTCTTGTGCTACTACTTGTGAATCAACATAAGCCTTAACAGATTGCTGTGTTGGAACTAATGAAGCACTATCACTAGCCATGTTGTCTTCATCGACAAATGCTGTAATAGTTATTGCACCATCGCTCAAACTTGCAAAAGTTACAGTACCTGCTTTAATGTTAGCATCAGTTAGTGATAAATCACCTGAACTAGCACCTGTGGCAGTTGTTGTAGCAAATTGTATTGTGTCAGCACTTTCGTCCCAACCTATGAATACATTATCATCATCGCCACGTTCAATAATTATACCAGCATCACCACTTGCTGAACCAGAGTTACCTGTTCCAAGTTCTATCAATTGGTCTTCAATTGTAGTGTTAGTTGCTGAGTTAGTTACTGTTGTACCGTTTACTGTTAAGTTACCTGCTAATGTTAAGTCAGTTGCCGCCATAGTTGTTACACCACTTAAAGCACCGCCTGTCAATGTAGCAGTTCCGTCTGTTAAAGATCCACCTTGTACTGCACCAGAGAACGTACCTGCAACCATACCACTTAATGTAGTATCCATGTTTACAGTTAATGTATCAGTTGCACCTGCTACAGTAGTAATATTAGTACCACCTGCTATGTCAACTGTGTCTCCACCTGCTACTGTTTGTGAACCTGAATCACCTGTTAGTGTCCAAGAAGTAGAAATACTGGCTGTTGAAGCCGCTGTAATTCTACCTTGTGCATCAATAGTTAGAACTGGAATTGCTGTACTACCACCATAACTTGCGGCTGATACCGCTGTGTTATCAAGTGCTACAGTTAGTGTGTTACCACTTCCTGTTGTACTAATACCTGTTCCACCTGCAATGTCTAGTGTTTCTGAATCTAAATCAATACTTAGAGCACCACCTGAGTCACCTTGGAAGTCAAGGTCACTAGCAGTTAATTGTGCGTCAACGTATGCTTTAACTGATTGTTGAGTTGGAATTAATGTAGCACTATCAGATGCCATATTGTCTTCATCAACAAAAGCAGTTACAGTTATTGTACCATCGCTTAATGATCCATACTGTACTGTTCCAGAAGCAGTTACATCAACACCGGAAAAATCTCCGCCTGTTATTGTTGCTGATCCGTCTGTTAAAGATCCACCTTGTACTGCACCACTGAATGTTGCCGCAACACCTGAACTAATAGTACCAGCATCATATGTAGCCGCACCGTCATTGAATGCGCCTGCTGTTACTGTACCACTAAAAGCACCTGTTGTTGCACCTGTTATAGCACCGTCTGATAGACTTGCTACGCCATCTGTGATTATACCAGCAGTTGTAAAATTACCTGCTGTCATTGTACCTGATACTGTAGGAGCATTAACTAAGCCTATTGTAATAGCATCGTTTGAAACTGTTGTTTCAATTTCGTTACTAGTACCTGCAAAGTTTAATGTACCACCAGTTGTGAATGTGTCGTTTGATCCACTATCAGCACTCAATGTAAATGAAGAACTAATACCACTAATTTCAGTGTCAACGTATGCTTTAATACTCTGTTGAGTTACACCCGCTGTTGCTGAGTTACTAGCCATGTTGTCTTCATCTAAGAATGCTGTTACTGTAGCACCACTGGCACCTGTAAAGGATGTTGCCGTGATTGCCGCAGAGTTAATTGCACCTGTTCTAATTGCACTCTTTGTACCTGTAAAGGTATTTGAACTTTCTGTAGCATCTGCAATGAATACAAATTCACTTGCTGAATCATCATAACCAAAGAAACCTTTCTTTGCATTTGATCCGTCATGCCAATTAAATTTAATCCCTCTGTCTAAGTTGTCGTCTGAGCTTATGCCCGGGTCACCTACTTCAAAAATAGGATCATCAACTTGTACTGTTGTACTGTTTACTGTCGTTGTTGTACCATTTACGGTTAATGTACCTGAAATTACTGCATCACCAGTAATTGTAACTGTGGATGATGTGATATCATCCGAGTTAAAGGTACCTGTTACTGTTAAATCGTTTCCGATTGTAACATCATTTGGTAAACCAATTTGTATTTGATTATTAGTTACTGTAGTTTCTATCTCGTTTGACGTACCTGCAAAAGTTAATGTATCAGTTCCTACTGTAACTGTGTCATTACTTCCACTGTCTGCCGCTATCGTTAATGCAGAAGAAATACTGGCAGTTGAAGCCGCTGTAATTCTACCTTTTGCATCTACGGTAATAACAGGAATCGCTGTTGAACTACCATAACTTGCCGCACTTACACCAGTATTATCTAGTGTTGTGGTTAAAGTTATGTTTTGACTACCATCAAAAGCAGTAGCCGTTGCATCAACATCACCATCGATTGTGATTGTTCTAGCATTTGCAAGTGCTGTTGCTGTATCTGAATTACCAGTTACATCACCAGTTAAGTTACCTGCAAAGTTTGTGGTTGCTGTAATTACAGTACCACCAATAGCCGCCTTAGTAGTTCCACCAATAATAGTGCCGTCTATTGCACCACCATCAATGTTTACTGAGTCAGCCGCCTGTGTAGCGATTGTACCTATACCGAGAGTAGTTCTACCAGCCGCCGCGTCTGCGTCGTCAATAATACTTCTACCAAATGCCGAAATACTGGAAGCCGCAAAAGTGTTTGCGCCACTAGTGTAAATGATGTTGTCTGCCGCAACTGAAGTTAAACCAGTTCCCCCTTTAGTGGTTGCTATCGCTGTACCACCCCAGGTTCCTGCTTGAACCGTTGCAAACTCTACATCCTCTAAACTTGAACCGTTGTCTTTAAATTGGAATTTGTTATTGGAAGAATCATATACTACGAAGCCTCCACTCTTTCCATATTGAACATCGGCGGCAACACCTTTGATTCCAAAGTTTTTAATATTCGCCATCTTGTTACTCCTTAAGGATTTTGTCTATATATAGATGTACAAGAACTTACTTGCTGTAAGCATTATACTTGTATATTTATCGTATATCTGGATTAAACGTAGGTTACACTAACAGTTACAGCACCAAGTGTTGCTGAGTTGTGTGTAAATTTACAACGTACATTTAAGTCATTAGTTTGACTTGCAGGATATACATAATCTGGATTTGCTGTATATGTTCCTGCTGACGATAGGTCACTCATGTCACCTGTCATGTATGCATCTATATCTGTTTGGTCACCAACATCTATTGTAGGTGCTGAGCCTGTATAGTTTGTTACTGGTGTTGATACCTTAACACTCACTTCAACTATTCTAGAACCAGGAGATACGTTACCAAGTGTTACTGTTTCAACTCCACCAAAGCCTGAACCTGGTGTATCAAAATCTACTGTTAGTGTTTGTGCATCTGTATTAGCACTATCTTGATTACTTAACTCGCCCCATGCACTACCATCATATATGAATAGACCCCATTCACCATCACCTGCATCTGTCACATAAGCAAGGTCTCCTGCTTGTGGACTTAATGAATCTCTTGCTGATATGTTAGCAACAATAGTTGTTCCTGAACTCTTCATGCCATGTTCAATGTATAACCCTAATGGGAATTGACCATTGTGTACACTAGTAATACCAAAGTCTGTACTAGGTGTTCCTGTTTTATCTTCTAAGTCAATAGGTCCACCATCAGTTCTAGTAAGTCTTAAATTCTTTCCTGTACTTGCATTTGTACTTGTAGGCAATCCAGTTACACTGGCATCTCCGGCAAATGGAACATTACTGTTTGCATCGTTAGTTACATTAACAATAGTAATAGCATTACCATTTGATTCTGAAAGTGCTAGTCTACCATCTCCTAATATTTCTGTACTGAAGTTAGGAATACTTAATGCATCTAATACATTCTTAATGTCTGTATTGTTTGCAATACCGGCTCCATATTGTGCATTACCACTTGGACTTGATGTAACATTAGCAAGGTATGTTCCACTACCTGTTGTAATGTTTCCACTAAATGGAATGTATCCACCTAATAATCCATAACTGTAATCACTAGTATCTGATGTAGCAGTTGTGGGTACAGCGGCT
>Ga0209359_10000203_pt1 | contig 13756 bp, 11 predicted proteins | sample MarorgKNORR_S2LV_FD_188224 | JGI IMG/M metagenome (GOLD analysis project Ga0209359, IMG submission 188224) | Marine microbial communities from the Southern Atlantic Ocean, analyzing organic carbon cycling - Surface_A/KNORR_S2/LV (SPAdes) (version 2) | ecosystem: Environmental > Aquatic > Marine... | reverse complement strand
ATATATGCCATCTAAATTTTAATCTTTTTTTCTATTTATAATCAAGACTCAACTTCTTCTGGGAGAGTAGGTGGAGCAGGTACTTCTTTTGGTAATTCAACACCAGTTTGTTGTAAGTATTCAATAATACCTTGAAGTTTCAAAAGCATATCTCTTTTATTTTTTGCCTGTGTTTCAAGTTCTTGTATCTCGTTAATTAAACCTTGTGCTTGCTCTGTTACAGATTTTAAATGTGTTTGATGATCAGTCAATTCCATAATCAATTATTTTTTTTCTTATTATATATCAGGGTTTTTTAAATGTCAAGTTAGAGTTCTGCATCAGCTTTGTAAGTAGATGAATATATGATGTTGGCACTTCCATTACTTCCTCTACAATCAAATCCATTTGTATAATAATTAAAAGTGGTATGACCAGTTAATGTAGAACCATTGTTTTGATTTCTAAAAGAACCGTTACCATTAGAACCATATTCAACAGTAACAGAAGGTGTGTCTCTCATTTCAGTTGGAAATAATATTCTTGGAGTTCCAACTTGACCAGAAATACTTCCCATCAAAGTGGTAAAACTATACGTTTGGTAATAACGTTCACAACGCTTTTTCTCCTCTGGTAAGCTGCGGTGCTCGAACGAGGTTGCTGTGTCTCCAACTTCTAACTGAACGCCTGTCATTTCCCACGTTGCATCATTTGTTGTGTACCATGTTGAGTCTTGATCTGGTGTAAAAATTGAAGTATCAAGATCATGCCATTGATTTGCGGTGACTGTACCTGTATTATTTGTGCCTCTAAACTGATACCATTGTATGTATATACCTTGACCATTATCATTATTAAAAGTTAAATCTGCATGACCAGGAAATGTATGTGTTACTTTTGTCCAAGTATCTGCGGATAGAGTATATGAAAAATAATACATCTTTTGTGTTCCATCAAATGCTCTGACATTGGTATAGTAAGTTTGTGCAACACTTGCCTTTACCCAAAATGAAAGAGTTATATAACTTGAACTTGATTTATAATTCCAACCACTATTTGCCAGATCTTGTGCTTCTACGTAATAAAGTGCTCTTATGAAATCACTAGCACCTGCACCACTTGTTTGGTTTCCATTTGTAACTTTTAATGCTTTTCTAAATCCTAAAGAATATGGTGTTGTTCCACTTGCAACATCAACCTGTGCTTGTGTAGGTGCTTCATCTGTAGCACTATTATTAACTTGAAATCTATCAACTGTATGATATCCAGAAGATGTTGATGATTGCCCTCGTTGGGCCACAGTCATGGCTCCGTTAATTATGATGTTGCGATGAGAGAGTTGCCCTCCACCTACCGAAGTTAATTTTGCAGTGCAGGTTCCATCTGATACCATTGTGATTGCATCACTCGTTGCACTATTGTGTCTTATGTTGTCTACTTTTAATGTGCTCATTTACTTGACTCCATAAAATTTTATAGTGCCACCAGTGAGTCTATGAGATGACTGAGCTACATTAATTTGAAACGAAGTAATTGCACTGGTTTGCTCCACAGATCCTGATGTATTAATAATTATATTTCTTGTAAGATATCCACGAGTAGTCATAGTGAATATTTTTCTACCACCATCTTGAAGATTATGCAAAGTAAACTCAGCATCATTATTAACAGTATCAAATCCAGCAATTCCTGCGAGATTATAAAAGAATCCTGGCCCGACTGTCCCGTATGCATATCCAGTGCCATTGGCAGAATGCTGTGCACTTGTGTCATTAGAATTATCAAGATAAGATCTATACCAAGAATAATTACCAGATGAAGTCATATTATTAAAACCAAACCAAGTATCATTTAGACCACCACTGCGTTCAAGTCTAGTAACTGTGCCCACTAATTTTTTATATCCAGTTAGATTTAATGATTGACTTTGGGTATTTGCTGACATATTTACTGACATGGTAGCTAGCAAAGTCATACCACCTTCTACTGGTAGATCAACGAATGATAAATTTCCATTTCCATCCGTCTGCAAAACTTGCCCTGCAGTCCCGTCGGCTCCAGGTAACTTAAAAGTTCTATTTCCTGATAAAGTATCAGGTGTTGTTAACTTAACCTTATTACCATTTGAATGTGTAAAATTTAGTTCGCTCATCCCTTAATCTCCAATAATGTAATAGTCGCTTTTTCATAATTGTTACTAGATGGAAACTTAGTATCGCCACCAGCACCAGCCCATACTCTTTTTGCTTTAACAATATATTCAGTTGCTGAAGTTGTGTTGGGAGAGTCTAATTTAACCATTCCACCGTTTAGAGTTCCACCGCCACCACCAGAAGTAGCAGTACCATTAACTTGTAGTAATCCATAACCACCACTAGAACCTATATTAGTTCCACCTGTTCCACCTCTGAATACAGTTAGTGCAGCAGAAGAGGTATTTCCTGTATGTATACTTGCATTTACCAATACAAGCACTTTATTACTTGAAGAACTAGGTGTTATCGTAGCTTTTAAATTAGTATCAACCCACGAACCAGTTCCACTAGTAATTTCTATTCTATTTTCTGTAGATCCTTCGACTGCTTGAAGAATTGAACCAGCGGGTTGAGCTGCAGAAGTCACCACTTTGGTGCCATCAATACCACCTTGTGCTAATCCTGTTATACTTCCGTTTCCGTTAATCGTTACTGGCATAAGATTATTTCCTCATCAATATTTATACGATAGTCCAAGAACATCCTGATGGAACTGTGACAGCAATTCCAGCATTAATTGCGATTGGTCCTGCACTCATCGCATTCTTTGTTGAAGTAATCTGATAGTTGACTGCGACTGCCTTATCATTCTCAAAGAACACTGTGTTTGTTGATGCACCACCAACTGGAGCACCAGCAGGTAGGTTTGATAATGCACTACCATCACCAGAGAATGATGTTGCAGTTATAACACCAGCATTTCCTAATTTAATATTACTTCCTACATCAAGATAATCACCAATGGTTGCTGTAGTCGAATGGAGAGTTGTAAAAGTATGAATACCAGTATAAACCGCACCCGATGATTGTGCTTGAATCTTTACGTTACCAGCACTGTCTTTAATTGCAGTTGCATCTATACCAGTTAACGCAGCACCACTACCAATAAAACTTGTCGCAGTTATGACACCTGCATTACCTATTTTAATATTACTACCTATATCTAAATGTCCAATTCCACCTAATGAATTTGCAGTTACAATTCCAGATACGATAATACCTGTATCAGTATAGGTGACTGTACCTAAACCAACACGGTTAGTTTGTTTATTCGCTCGTATCTCTGATGCCATATAACTTTTTGATTATTTATCGTGCGGTGGTTTCAGTTAGATAAGGGGTGTTACCTGATTTCTCTGCGAATGCCATGTAAATATATGTTCCACCTGATGCATTTACAGTAGTTCCATTTTGTCTTATTTTAAAACCATTTGCAAGAAAATCACCTCTATCTGTAACACCATCATCATTATTAAGATTTGCATAAATGTTTCTGTTCATTGAATTATAAGGATTTCGTTTGTTATCAAGAAATGCCCAATGAGCACCAGAAGTGTTATCTGTTCTTCTAATTATAACTAGTGCTGGTTTGAAACCTATTTCTATATACGGTCCGTCGCTACTTCCATTGCCCGTGTACTTACCAATTTTACAATAACCAGGTACATCATGATACGCATATAAGATGTAATTTTCACCATTAGTATTTGATTCTTGTGAAGCAGTGTAATAAATGAGATTAGATGTCGGAGCAGAAGCAGCACTATCGCCTATAGTATTAGTTAAATTTAAATAGAAATAATCTACTGATCCATCTTTTGCTGTTGTAAGTGTGTACCAATTCCTAGCTTGATCTAAAGATTTTATGAAAAATATTTTTGGTGCTTCACGAAGTCCATGTGAAATACTTGCTCCGTTAGTTCCATTTCCTTTATACATCAGCATACTAAATCCAGCTTTTGTATTGATTGACGCAGCAATAGGGGTAATGGTTCCACCATTCAATCCAGCTGCTGCAGCAGTTAGATATCTTGTGCCATCAATTGCAAACTCACCATCAAATGGGTTCTTTGGAGATGGTGGTACACTATGAGTATCATCCATTGTAGGTGTAACTACTTTTCCAGTTACATCATTTACAAGAATACATCCATCAACTCTGACAGCACCCCAATTGACAAAGGACGTAGAAGGTCTAGTAAGTCTAAGTTTAATAGAAGTTATAGTTCCAGAACCAGTTGCTAGTGTAATCCAAGTTTGATTATTGAAACCTGCACTACCACCAACTGGCATTACCTGTTCAGATCCACCATTAAGTGTATAATACATTGTGATGCCATATCCATTTGGAGAATAACACCAAACCTCTAGTTTACTACTATATGAGATGCTTGAGGTTGGAGTCCATGTGATTTGATTATCTGTTGATAAAGTAGCACATACATATGTGTCACTTCCATACTGTCCAATTCTACCATCAAAAAGACCATCTTTTCCACCTGCACCATAAGTTCCACCCTGTGGTAATATATCACCTGACATTTGAGATCCAGAACTGTAATTAGTTCCGTTAAGAGAAAAGGGTGAAGGATGAACTGATGCTAAACCAGCGACTGTTTCTGATTGACAACCAAGGAATACTGTATTAGTAATATTTGTTAATGGTGAAGTTGGGGGTGTAAAGTTTGATGTGTAGAGTCCAGTTCCTTTTAATATTCTAACATTTGATATATAACCGTGCATGCAACCTGATGATCCACCATTAGAATCACCGATATTTAATTGTGTTGCTGTTAAATTAGTGGAATCTGAACCACTTCCGACTTCAATACCATCTTGAAATAATTTTAATGTTCCACTTGATCTTGATGCTGCAACATGAATCCACTTATTAGAATCAAGATCAGTCGAAGATGATTCTGCTATTGTACCTGAATAGTACATTGCTAATTTATTTGTAGTTGTTTTATAAAAATACACACCAGCACCATTACCATTAACATCACTTGCATATGTCTGCTGCCCACCTAGATCTATGTGATATACCCACATTTCGATTGTATAATCTCCAGTACCAAATTGGAAATCAGTATAAGAACCTAGATCCAAATAGTTATTATCTACAGCGAAGAAAACAGATCCAGATGTTGGTGTTTCTATATTTGGACTTCCACCTTTCCAACACCACGCAACATAATTTTCATTAAGTTCATTTGTATTTCCAGAACCTTGAGCGTTTACACTAAATCCACCTTGACCATTCTCACCTCTAACAGGTTTGTTAATATATCCATTAGAATTTAAGGCATGATTCAATGCAGTGGTTGTATTGGAATACAACATATTTTGCATACCAACAATAGAATTTGATAATATATGCCAGTCTGTTTGTGATCTATTTTTTATCCATACGAAATCTGGAGCAAAATCTAATCCAGTAACATCTCTGTAATTATAATCATCACCAGCATATATTAAAGCTTCAAAATGTTTTTTAGGATCTAAAACAGATGTAGTGTTATGATTTAATATATTATTTGAAGTTAACTTTCTATGTCCTGATGGTGGTGTATGACTAAACGGTCTTTGTCCAAAATTAACAGTACATGCATCACCAGTATACATCTGTATATAAGGATACAATCCCCCTAATGTTGATATGCTCATATGAGATTTTAAACTATTTAAATTACTATTAACTGTTTGAAGAGTTCCGTTTTTATAGAATCGAATATTTCCCGCAGTATCATCTAAATCAATTGCAACACCAATTACATCACCCACACCATAGGCATCTGGATCAGTGGGTTCTGAACCATCATACATAACATAATGTCCACCAGCACGATATAATATTCTTCCTGCTCCCCCAGAAACATAATTATTTCGACATACCCCACACATTGGAGCACTTGTTTTTGAATTAATTACAAATTCATAATACCACTTACCCGAAGTGAGTTCTATATTAGCTGCTACTCCTGGATAAGCTTCAGATGATCCAGTTGCTTTTAAATTTCCATCAGATAAAGTACAGTTATGAGTGAATCTTTCAAGAGGATTCAAGGTACAAAAGTTATTTGTAGGTGTGTCTAAAACATCGTCAACTAAACTTGCTCCATAATTACTTGGTGTAAAATTGTTGCCATTACCGCTTATATCTTTGCCAAGGGTTGCAGCTGTAGTTGAAGAATTATCCGAAAAATCTAAATGAAATCCATTTGTACCAAATTCACTCATAGTATCTCTCAACACAACACCATCAACTATAATCATATTGACATGAACACCTGCGGAACCTAAACCATTGTTAGTATTATATGTTGTTCCTGCCCATTGAATCTCATTTATATTACTATGAGTGCCTAAATCTACCCATCCATTTGAACTTGGCATATCAGCAACTTTAGTTGAATTGCCATTAATATAAACATCGTAAGCAGATCCTCTACCATATATCCTAACATTTCCACTTAAATTATAAGTAGATGTATTCCAAGTAATTATTTGCCCACCAGCACTATTATTAAATCCATTACTAAGATCTCCATTAAAAGCTAAAGATGGTGGCAAAGAACCAAAACCATTACCAGACGCAGTGAAAGTACCACTATAAGTTGTAGTTGTGCTATTAGGAATATTAGATTTTTTAAATTTTTTTGGTCTCCATATTCCTGTTTGAGGTTCGGTATATCCAAAGTGTGATGCGTCTAATGCTGCTCCATCAATAAAATGAATGTCTGCTAAATATCCATCAAAAAATTCACTTGAGCCACTCATGCATCCTATAAAATTATCTACACCACTTCTTAAAAATGAAAAAGAATAATTTTGAGCTATATCCCTTGTTGAATCATATGCTGTTACTTGTTCTCCGTTAATATAAAATTTTGCTCTATCCAATTCTGTGTCCTGAGTGCTATCAAGAGCCATTACTATATGATACCAAGCTAAAACATCTCTTAACTTTGCTGAAGTTTGTCTTCTGCCATCTGAAGTACCACCACTTGCATCTCTATCTTCAAGTTGTAAGGTATCATCAGTATTAATTCTTAACCTACCTTCAATACTTCCTGAAACAGTTGTACTAGCTATATTTTGTAGTGCACCTAGTTGACCTCTTTTAACCCAACAAGAAAAGGTCTTTGTTGTATTACTAGAGTTGGTACCAAAAGTTCTAGTTAATTTATGACTATCACCATCGTTAAATCTTAAACTTCTTACTATTGTTGAACCACCTAATGCACTATCGTCTGTGATGGTGGGTAATGCAGTAAATCTTCCCATTATCTAACCTTAACTAAAGTTTACTGATGCACCAGCGAGTAAAACTGTTGCAATGCCTACTGATCCTGCTTTATGAACTGTGAAAGAAATTAAACTTATTGCTCCACTTGTTGATGGTATTGATGGTGTAGCACCAGATGGAAACTTAAAGTATGTACTAAATCCTATACTTGCAGTTCCAGAATTTTCTATTCTGAGAGAATGACTATCTCCTTCTGATCCACCTGAAACATCAATAGTAACAGTGCCTGTGGCAGTAACTTTATGATCATCTTTTGACAAATTTAATGATGCTGTCTGTCCATTTGTTTTTACTAATGCCTCAGTTGTTAATCCAACTGCAATACCTGTTAATCCTGAACCATCACCAACAAATTTTGTAGCATTTAATTGACCCGTAACTGAATTAAATGTGAGATTTGATCCACTCTTAGGTTGAAGGTTTCCAGTTGCAGCAGTTGTATAGAGGACGAAACATGAGGTGTCAGATGACACATCTGCAACTGTTACTGATGTTGCTGTTGAAGCAGTACCTGTAATTGCACCAGCAGCTGCGATTGCTCCTGCAAAGTAAGATGTTCCCCCAGTTACTTTAAGACCTGCTCTAGCAGTTACAACACCAACTGAATCTATATTTGTTACGTCTTCATATGTTAATGTTCCACCTATTGAAACACTTCCTGAAAAAGTACCAGTAGTTCCAGATACAGCACCAGAAAATGTTCCAGTCGTTCCAGATACAGCTCCAGTAAAAGCACCAGTTGTTGCATTTAAAGTTGTAAAAGTATGAATACCAGTATAAACAGCACCAGATGCTTGTGCCTGTACCTTTACGTTACCACCAGAATCTTTAATAGAAGTCGCATCTATTCCTGTTAACGCAGCTCCACTGCCAACAAAACTATTAGCAGTAACAACACCAGTTATATTAACACTACCAGCACCAGTCAATCCATATCCTACAGGAAACCAAGCACCCTTTTCTATTTCTATAGCACCCGTACCTAGTTTATCGGTTATTTTATTTGCTCTAATTCTTGACATTAATTTACAGGATATCCAAGTTAATTGTATTTATACTATGTGGGAAGACTTAAAATATCAGGTATGAAGTTACAGTCATCATTGACTGTAAGATTAACGTTATCCTCAACCTGTATATTTGAATACTGAGTATAAGCATTTGATGATGTTGCTGGAACATCAACCAATGAATTTTCTGTTACATGTAGTGTATCATTTACATAATATATTGAATTCAATGGTTTTGAAATATCTGCACTAATAGCAGTTCCAAGTCCAGCAGGTAAAGAAGTTAAATCAGATCCATCACCAACAAATTTAGTCGCAGTAACAATACCAGTAAAATTACCATGATTACCTACCCAATTAGTATCAGTCTTGATACCTGGACCTGTAATTTTTGTGAGTTCTGTTAATGGCATATTACTTTTTGATTATTTATCTTGCAAGTGCTTGCGTGAAATATGTTGTATTTTGTGTTTCTTCTGCCCATGCCATGTAAATATATAAATCACCATCTCCATTCGTATCATTACTTGAACCTCTCCACTGAAATCCATCTCCATAAATTTCAAGTTGTGATGTATCACTAGCAATACTTGTTGATTCAACATCAGGTATACTACAAGATGTTCTATGATGCATTAAATTATGTGGATCTCTCTCTGTATCCCACATCATCCAATTATCAGTGCCAGAGTATTTTTTGACAATTAATGCTTTGGTTTTAAATCCTGTGCGTATAAACTGCCCGTTGTTACTACCATTTCCCCGATAGGTTCCAAAAGCAGAGTATCCCTTTCTTTCACTGAAACAATAAGCTATAAAAGTTGCACCACTTCTATTTGTGGCATTATCATTTGATACTCCAAAAGTAGTTGTGGTCGTATCATTACCATTTGGAGAATTATACCATTTATCTGAACCACTATAATTCGCACCATGATCATCTAACTGGAATGAATAATCGTCACCTGTTGTAACACCTCTAAACCACACTTTCCAAGCATCAGTATTAGTACGACTTTTGACGAATAAAACTTGTGGTTTTGTTCCTAAACCATGTCCAACAGACGCATCTGCTCCTGTGCCAGTATAAGTAACAACACTAAATCCAGATTCTTGATTTGCAGATACTGATGATGTGATAGTTCCATCAGAATTTGATACTGCTGAACCACCTGCTTTCCAACACCAAGCAACAAAATTATTACCATTTTTATTAATAGCATCATTGCCACTCATAGTCCATCCATTAGAGTCAAAACTGGTTATACCATCAGAATCTGTGCCTTCTACAGCAGTAGAATCTGACCTCATTCTTTTAGTCACACCTCTATTAATATCAAATAAGGCATGTGAAAATGCTTCTGATCTATTTTTAACCCAAATAAAATCTGGTGAAAACTCTAAACCAGTTATTGATCTTCCAGTTGCATCATCACCACCATAAGTCACTACATCAAAATGTTTTTTTGGATTTATTATTGCAGTGATGCCATCTCGTTTATTAACTCTTACGACATTATTATTACATAATGATAAAGCACCTTCAGGAACTGGATATTTAAATTCGCCAAGACCAATATCGTCAGAATATACACCTGCTGTTGTTCTACCACCAAATGTACTGTCCTGTCCGAAATTTGTTATCCAAATAGCATCAGTGCCACCTCCAGCAGATGAATAAGCAAATCCAACATATCCTAAAAAACCCTGATCGTTATCACTTATAGTTAACATATTACCAGTCATGGGTATACCACCACCAGAAGTATATGGGTTTGATTGATTCCATGCACCAGAACCATTTGCCCATTGACCATTCTTTGAAAAATAAGCTACTGGTGTGGCTTGATCCATATCAATGAGCATACCAATTACATCTCCATTTGTCCAACTTGCTGCGTAAGTAGAGGGTGAACTATCACTTGATGCGTTTCTATAATCATAAAATTTTCCATCAGATGAGAGGATCATTATTTTACGATTGTGATCACTTGTCTGATCTTTCATTGTCTGAACTGGAGCGATTGTTGCCATAGAATAAGTGTTAATATTCCATGTTTCACAATACCATTTACCAGAATTTACCACATATGAACTAATTGGTACTCTCTGTAATGAACCACCACCTCCAGATGTTCCTGTTTCACATAACAACATTCCTTGCTTGAAATCACATGCACTATTCAGTGGTCTACCTGAAATTCTCCATACAGCAAAATTATTAGAGGGTGAATCTAATACACTATCATTAACTTGAATATTATGTGTCGTCCAATGATTATTATTACCTGACTTATCATATCCGATAGTTGTTGTGCTTTCTCTGTTATTAAAATCTAAGTAAAATCCAGTTGTGCCATAAGATCCTTCATACTTTTTAGGTCTCCATATTCCTGTTTGACTTTCAAAATATCCAAAATAAGATGGATCATATTGTTGGCCATCAATAAAATTTATTTCTGTTAAGTATCCATCAAATTGCATACCAGCATTTCCTTGTGCACTTGTTCTAAATCCGAGAGTATGTAAATTATTGGCATTCATTCTATTATCTCCCTTACCAGAAGATGGATTAGTTCTTGTATTAAATGCTGTTTCTTCAATCCCATTAATATACATACGCATTCTATTATTTGCTGTGCTTTCATCAGTATCTAAAGCACAAACAATATGAAACCAATTAGTATTATCTCTAAACATTCTATTTGTAACTAGAGATGCATCTGTGCCACTACCATCGGATATATCCCAAGTCAGTGTTTCTCCAGATTGAAGGTAAATGTGAGATGCATTTGTATTAGAACCAAAAATTCTCATCTCTCCACCACCATAATTATCACCACCCAAAACTCCTCTCTTAATCCAACAGGAGAAAGTCCACTTCTTTTGATTTCCCCCACTACCAAATGTTTTACTTAGATAATGCGTATCCTCTCTGGCAAATCTTAAACTTCTATCAACTACTGTTCCACCTAAAGCTCTATCTTGAGTTATATGATGTGGTGCAAATGCTCTTGCCATTAATTGACCTCAACTAAAGTTTACTGATGCACCAGCAAATAATTGAGTGGATATTCCTGTAGAACCTGCTCGATTAATTGTAAATGTAATCATACTCATTGCACCACTCGCTGTTGGCAACACTGGTGCTGCACCAGATGGGAATAGAAAATATGTACTAAAACCTACTGTGGATATTCCAGAGTTAATGATACGAACTGTATGAGAATCACCTTCAGTACCTCCAGTGCAAGAAACTGTTGTTGTTCCTGTAGTTGTTATCTTATGATCGTCTTTACTTAAATCTAATAATACAGTATTACCATTCGTAACCGTCTGAGCGTTTGTAGAGAGACCGACAGAAATACCTGTTAATTGAGATCCATCACCACGATATGATGTAGCAGTTATTACCCCTGCATTTCCTATTTGAATATTACTACCAACAGTAACAAAAGTAGGTGTAGCATTTAAAGTTGTAGCGGTAACAACACCAGTAACTGTGATACCATTAGGAAAATCAGGTGCACCAGCTCCACTCCTATTTTTTATACTGTCAGCACGAATTATAGACATATTACATTGAATTACGTAATTTTATTTATTTATATGTTATCAGGAGTTCTTAGTCCGTATGCATCGACTACAAGTTCTTCACCTGCACTAACAACAAGAGCAACTGAGCCAGGTGATGATTCTCCTACAACAACTTCTTGAAATTTTGTATATATTTTACCAGGATTACTTGATGATCTTGTTAGAGTAGTTGTTGTTGAAATAGATACTGCATTATCAGATTCATAAAATGTTGTTGAAGCAACGCTATTTCCAAGGGGTGTATCAGATTGAACAACACCAGTTAACTGCGAACCATCACCTTTAAATGTCGTAGCAGTACACACACCAGTAACAATCAAACCATTCTGAACGGTAGGTGCTCCATCCGCTGACTGATTTGTTATTTGATTGGCTCTTAATCTAGACATTTATTTTTAGTTATTTAGTATTGAAGTGACACACCAGTGACTCTTGTTTCTTTACTTCCTGATGCTTGATTTGCAAATTCGACCTTATACTTTAATTGAGTCCCTGTGTTTGATATGGTAACATCATTTGCTTTTGCGGATTTAACTCCCGTTGCAAAATCAGGTAGTGCAACTAATGTAACCTGAGTATAGTTTGAACCATTATCTGCTGATAGATAGACTTTTAAGTCAGTGTTTAAAGTAGCAGTTCCAGAAGCATTAATATAAGTAATAACCACTCCCATCTTGGAAGTTGTAGCAGCAGCATTAATCGTGACACTTTGATAAGAACCAGTAGCATTTGCGGCTGATTCGAGAAAACTACCAGTCCCATTAACTCCTGCACTGTTTCTTAAACTGAAATAGTTAGTATTTGATGAAGCATTACCAGCAAAACAAATCACTCTACCAGTTGTGGGTAGATTAGTAATTGTTATTTTAGTGTCATTTTTAAAATCACCAGATGCATTTTTCACATATCCCATTAACATAGTATTTGTTGCTCTTGTATATTGCCATTTTATACCATAAGGTGAACCATCAGCACCATTTCCACCATTACCATTATGATAACTTGATACAAAATAACCATATGCATTAGCATTAGCTGAGTAATCACGAGTTACTGCTGAATTTCCATTATGATTTGAGCCAGGTATCCCTGCAATATTTAAAGCTGAATATGCTGCACTTGAAAAAGTATTTTGTAAAGTATTATTTACACTATTATCTTGAGGTGCATATGACCCTGCACCACTTTGATTTTGTTGCAAGGCTGCTCGTGTTGTTGAGTTGACAGTAAAAATACTACTTCCACTTAGAGTTGGAGCTCTACCTGAAGTTACGGTTGTTACAGGAAGTATAACAGCACCATTTGATGGGTATGCACCAACACTAAGAGAACCAACTGTATTACTTTGCCACCAAACAAAGTGAGTAAAGTCACCAGATAAATCAAATGCAAAATCAGTTACAGTACAACCATATGTCGAAGAAGCACCAGGATCTGATCCTCTTACTTGATCATTAGTCCAAGAATAAGAATTTGTTGTCGCATTTCGAGTATTTAAACCAATTAATTCAGGTTGACCGTGTGTACCAGCAACATTTAAATCGTATGATGTAGTTACTGAATATACTGATGCAATAAAATCAGTAGATGTCCTTGCAACATTAGTAAGTGCTGTAACACCAGCAGTATCTTGATAAGTATCTGCAAAGGTAGAATTTGTATTTGAAGCTGTTGAATTTTCAAGTGCACTTACTTTTAAGGCAAGTGTCGAAATATCATTAATTATATTGTTATCATCAAAAGATGTAACGTGTTGTGTAACACTACCCGCTGAAATTCTTGCGTTTGGAACAGTTCCACTGGCTATATTAGAAGCATTTAAAGCA
>Ga0209359_10000201_pt1 | contig 13815 bp, 15 predicted proteins | sample MarorgKNORR_S2LV_FD_188224 | JGI IMG/M metagenome (GOLD analysis project Ga0209359, IMG submission 188224) | Marine microbial communities from the Southern Atlantic Ocean, analyzing organic carbon cycling - Surface_A/KNORR_S2/LV (SPAdes) (version 2) | ecosystem: Environmental > Aquatic > Marine... | reverse complement strand
TTAAAAAGAACACTATCTGAAGTTCTATCAAATTCATTGTCCTTTTTAAATTGGTAATCTTTGATAAAGCTGTCTTTCAAACCACTAAGTAAATCAAATTTTGGTTTCCAATTTAAATCGTTTTTAATTTTTGAAATATCAGTTTGATAGTGATTTAATCTTATTGGGAATCCTTTTCTTGATTTAGGATCTAATTTTTCAAAATCAAATTTAATTAGAGAAATTTCGTTTTTATTTAAACCACAAACTTCTGCACACATATATATTAAACCTTTAATAGTTACTCCTTTTTCTCCAGAACAGTTATAGACACTATTTTTAGATTTTTCAAAATCCAAACACCTTATCATTACATCACTTAAATCAGAAACATGGCCTAACTGAGTAATCAAGGAACCATCAGCAGGAATTGGGATTGATTTAAGATGAAATAGTCTCTCAAAAAACCAATTTTCAATTTTATTATAATTCCCAGGTCCATAAATATAAGTAGGTCTAAAACTTGTAAAAGGTATTTTTTTTTCAACTAACCAATTTTCAGTTTCAAATTTACCTTTGTGTCTACTATTAGTATCAAGCGGAGACTCCTCGGATAAAGGTAATTCATAGTTATCTTTATAAACTCCAGCTGAACTAACATAGATATATCTATGGAAAGAATCATCTAAATTCTCAATAAGAATTTTAGTTTGCTCTACTTCACGACCAGAGATATCGAAAATTACATCATATTTTTTGTTTTTTAGTTTATAAATACATTCGATATCATTTCTATCACCTTTTATTAAATTTGTATTATCAGGATTAGATTTATTACCCCTTGTAAAGATATCAATATCATGATTTTGATTTAGCAGCTTACTCACCAAAGACTTGCCAACAAATCTTGTTCCACCCATTACAAGAATTTTCATATTCCAAAAATATTAAACATAAGTAGTAACCTAAGTTAGAACTACATAATGAATATTACTACTAAGAAGTAATTAATGAAAAGGATAAATCCATGAAACTAATTCCAGCAATAGATTTAATGAACGGTAAATGTGTAAGACTTTTTAAAGGTGACTTTAACAAGAGAAAAGACTTCTCCAGAGAACCTTATGAGCAAGCAAAATACTGGGAGAATGAGGGCGCAAAATGTATTCATATCGTGGATTTGGATGCTGCCAAGACCGGTATTCCAACAAATGATCAATCAATTCAAAAGATTGTCAAATCAGTCAATATTCCTATTCAAATTGGAGGTGGTATAAGGTCAGTAGAAAGGATTGAACAATTATTTTCTTACGGTGTGGATAAGGTCATAATGGGAACCTCAGCAATAGAAAATAAAGAATTAGTTAAAAGTTTATCAACCAAATTCCCAAGAAAAATTATTATTGGAATTGATGCAAAGGATGGGAAAGTAAGTACAAGAGGTTGGCTAAAACAATCAGATGTATTAGCTACAGAATTAGTAAAGGAATTTTCCTCTTATGAAATTTCTAGTTTTATTGTCACGGATATCAATACCGATGGAACGCTAGAAGGGACGAATGAAGTTTTTATAAAAAAGATTCTTGAAATTACTGATATTCCTGTTATTGCTTCAGGAGGTGTAGGTTCAATTTCTGACTTATTATCATTAACTAAATTTGAACATTCTGGACTTTCTGGAGTAATAGTTGGAAAAGCTCTTTATGAAAATAAATTTAAGATCTGTGAAGCTAACAACATATTATCTCCAGAAAGAATAAATGATATTCCAATTAATAAAGACTATTACGCTTAAAAAACTAAAAATATTTATATAGTACTGGATTTTACCAAATTTATTAGTTAATTTTAAAAAAGAGATAAGCTTTTAGCATTGGAATTAATTACGAAAAAATCAATCCTAATTATTGCTCCAAGCTTAATTGCAGAATCTTTATCACTAAAGTTAACTTCATTAGATACTAATTTAAACATCACACTAAATAGTGGCAGTAAAAATTTAAATCCAGATTTAATAATATGGAATATTCTAAATTATCAATCAGAAGACCTGCAGAATCTTTATCACTAAAATTAACTTCATTAGATACTAATTTAAACATCACACTAAATAGTGGCAGTAAAAATTTGAATCCAGATTTAATAATATGGAATATTCTAAATTATCAATCAGAAGACCTCATAAGATTAGAACTATTAAAATTAAAAGAAAGATGGGATGAATCAAAAATTCTTGTAATTTTTTCAGGTGAGTTAGTAAATAAAACAAAACTAACTCCCTCTTTAAATAGCGAAGGTTTACAGAAGACCTCACAAGATTAGAACTATTAAAATTAAAAGAAAGATGGGATGAATCAAAAATTCTTGTAATTTTTTCAGGTGAGTTAGTAAATAAAACAAAACTAACTCCCTCTTTAAATAGCGAGGGTTTACTTTTAAATCCTAGTGCAGATAAAGTTCTTGAATCTATAAATATTATTACAGAGGGCGGCAGAGTATTTGACCTAGAAAGTATTTGACCTAGAAATAAATCCCTCCGTCAAAATTAAGAAAGAAAAAGAACTTACCTTTAATCAAAAATTATTGTCATCTGGTCTCAAACAAATTGATACTGAGATAAATTATATTTTTAAATATGTAAATTCTGACTCTACTCCCGAATTTTATAAGTTCATTTTAAAAGGAAGATTAAGAGAGCTTATTACTGCTAAATCCTTTCTTATATTTTTGTGGGGTAATTCATTAGACCTTTATTCTGAAGCTATTTACAGTGAGGACAAAATCAATATAGAAAATAAAGATACTAATACTATTTTTATAAAAGATAAAAATACATTTGAAATTTGGGATTTAATTCTTGAACGTCTTAGCAAGAGATATAACTCGACCAATTTAGATGTTGATTTTAATAATTCATCTATTATTTTGTCTGGAATTAAAAAAGAATTTATTTCTCGTCTTATATGTAAAATGCTTGATGAACTTGATAATTTAATAAAAAATATAAAAGAAAACTATAAAGAAAAAGACTACAAAGAGGATTTCAATTCTCTTATTGATGAACTTAGACTTAATACTATTTCAAATATAACTGAAAGTTATTTCAGAGTTAAAAAAAATGGTGAGTCAATCTCATTAAATGAATATATTTATAAAGAGGTAACCTGCAACGAAATAGATAGAGAGTCTCATGAATCAATAATGTTTATCGATCCAATAATTAAAAATGAGCCGATAGATTATGATGGCAAACTATTGCCTTTATATGAAACAGAATCATTTATTATTCTAGAAAATATCATATCTAATTGGATAATAAGAAACTGCAATTTATTAGCTTCTGAAGTATTTAATATTTGTTCAAGTTGGCCAGAGTTAAGAACTTTACTTATAAATCCTCAATTACAATCTACAAGATCTTTTGAAAGATTTAGAAATAATATCAACAATTATAATAGATGGCATGAAAATATTTATATGCCAATCTATTTATATGAAAGTAAACGGGAATATATAGATATCATTGATTCTAAATTTACAAGATACTATAAAAATGAGAATAGAGAAAAAGAACTAGAAAATTTAGAGTGGTTTCAAAAACAAGTTACTTTATTAGTTGAAATTAGAGATGCAATAGCTCCTCAATTAGAAATTGCTGTAAAATATATAGGTAACCTTTTCGTGAATTTCCTAACAAAAGTAGTAGGCAAAGCTATTGGTTTAGTTGGGAAAGGAATCCTACAAGGTTTAGGTAGATCTAGCACTAAATAAATTTCCTTCCTTTAATGAAGTTATTTCAATCAATACTTATCTTATTAATATTTTTTACTTCTTACCCCGCTAATGCAAGTAGAGATACAAATAGCTATGACGGAAATATTTTTCCAATATATGCAGGGAATGGAGCTATAGTTCCTCCTCAAACTACTCTTGAAGAATCATTAAAAAACGGAAGGATCTCTGTTTTATTTTTTTATCTTGACGACAGCTCTGACAGTAAAGCTATGGCTCCAATAATCTCTGGATTAGATCTGATTTGGAGAAATAATATTGACTTAATTGCTCTTACTACAGATGAATTACAAAGTGAATCCTCTAAAACAGACTCGAATCTACCTAATTATTATTGGAATGGTTTAATTCCTCAGACTATAATTTTGGATAGCACTGGAGAAGTTAAATTTGATAAGAATGGATTGGTTAATATTGATGATTTGAATAAGATTATTGGAGAATTAAAAGGGATAGATATTAATGAGACATCATTCTCAGTTGAAAGCTTTAACGAATACAACAGTATTATCTCAGAAAAAAAATGATCTCTAATGAGTTTTTGAAATAACAAACATATGATTATTCTAAAAATTATTTTCTTATTTTTGTTTTTAAAAATATTTTTAGATTTTTATTTTAATAAATCCCTCAAATCAAATTTAGTTTTAGAACCTATAGATTATAAGTATAGAAATAAAGAAAAAAATAGTGAAGTAATTATTAATTTAAAAATAATCAATAAAAGTAAACATAAAGAAACTATGGTTTCTAATCTAAATCTAGATTTAGATTTTTTTCAATCTAAAAATAATCAATATCTTAAAGATTTAGATTATGAGGAAAGTATTTATATTTATTCTGGATCTATAAAAAAAAATATACATAATTATTGGCCAACAACAATTATAAAAGCAAATTCAGAACTATTAATACAAGTAATTTTAAAATTTAAAAATAGTGATTTAAAAAACAAAATCAAATATATATGGTTAAAGATTTTTTGGGAAAATTACGGTCATTTTGGAATTACTAAAAAACAAGATGGTTTATTAGTGAATTTAAATCGTCATAATAAAAAAGAATTAATTGAAATCCCTTTAAAACTTGGTTATAAAGCTATAGCTGTTAAAACTGATTTGCTTGGCTCATTTGATAATCCAATTGAAACTGTTATGGATTACTGCAAAAATGTCACAAGAGAGAAAGATATTTTAACTATAGGTGAAACACCACTAGCAATTATGCAAGGAAGATATGTTGCACCTCAAAATTTAGAATACAATATTTTTTCAAAAATATTATGTTATTTTTTTCATCCCACAAGTAGCCTTGCCACCGCTTGTGGTATGCAATTACTTATCGATAAAATAGGTGTTACGAGGATAACCTTTTCATTAATTTTAGGTTTTTTATTTAAATGTATTGGGATTAAAGGGGTATTTTATAGATTAACTGGTTTTGAATCCTCACTAATTGATGACATAAGTGGAACAGTTGTTCCATATGATAAAAGCATAGTTATGGGTCCAATAAATACGAAATTGTTTTGTGATAAGTTATCAAAACAGCTTGAAGTAGAAGTAGCAGTAGTTGATGTAAATGATCTTGGTGGTGTAAAAATATTAGCCAGTTCAAATAATTCAATAAATAATATACTCAAAGAAATCCTAAAGGTTAATCCCGCAGGCAATTCTGACGAAAAAACACCTATAGTATTAATAAGGAATAATAAATAAATGAAACAAGATTCAAATCATATTTTGAATTCTAATAAGGATAGAAAAGTTACCTTTGAGGAGCTTCATATTCGTCATTTAAATCTATTAATGGATTTTAGAAGTGAGAAGTTAAATAATTGGTTTTTAAAAATGGCAATTATAAACACTTTTGAAGACTTAAAAATTTTTTTAAAAAATTTAAAAAAAAATAAGCATAAATGTATTATTGCAATAGAAGAAAAAAAAATTGTAGGTTATTTGAATATATTTCCTTTAAACTTCAAGGGTTCTTGTTTAAGGATATCGAAGCCTAATTTAACAACTATAAAGTCTTCTATAACTGAAAAAGAATTGATACTAGGATTGATAAAGAAATCAATTTCTATTACAGATATAAAAACTGCAAGCTGGGTAATTAATTCTGATATAGACAATAATCACCTTATTTCAAGTGCAAGAGAATTAGGGTTCCAACCATTACAAAAGGTGAAACTGTGGAGTAAAAATAATATTAATAAGTCCATTAAAAATAAAAATGAAAATTATTATTTTATTGATGAATTTCAAGCAATAACCAAATTAAATTTAGTAAATGTACTTAATTTCATTCGTTCAAATCAATCTCCATTAATAAGGACGATATTGGATCTTGATCAAAAAGATATTTCCAATAGAAATGATTCAAATAGTGGGACAATAATTCACAACAATGCTGTGTTATGCACAATTTTAAAAGATATAAATTTTCAAGATAATAAAATTTATACACTAACGATTGGTAAAAGTTGGGATGTTAGATTAAGTCCTATTTTAAAAAATATTCTGAATAAATTTTTTGAAAAATCTCCTTATTCTATAATTAAGACTTATGAAGAAAATACTGAATTAAATACATATTTAGAGAATTCTGGTTTTAGAGATAATTACCAAGAAATCATCCTTGTTAGAAATACTATTGTTAGGAACGAATCTAAGCAGACTAATAAAATAAACCAATCATTAGAATCAATTTTTGAAAAATTAAATCCACAAGGTAACGCTTACCCGTCCCCATTTCCTTTGAAGTCTAAGTGAAATATTGCAAGCCCAAATCTAAGTCAATATTAAGTTTAGATGTTGGGCTAAAAAGAATAGGATTAGCATATTGTGATTCACTATTTATTACGGTAAATATTCTTCCTGCATTAAAGAGAGAAAGAAATAATAACGAAATAATTATTATTAAAGAACACATTAAAAAACTAAATTTAACTGGTTTTATCGTTGGTTTACCACTTGACGAGTCGGGGGGGATGACATCTCAAGCTCTTGATTGCAAAACTTATGGTGAATTTCTTTTTAATGAATTAAAACTTCCTTTTTCTTTCGTCAATGAACATAGCTCAACTTGGGAATCAACAAATAGATTTGGTGTAAAGAAAGATAAATCTGGACTTATTGATAGCTTATCTGCCAAAATAATTCTTGAGCAATGGATTCAGGAAGGTCCTGAGTTAAAAGAATTAGTGGGTAATAAACAAATATAATATTAATATAAATCTATATAAGTTAAATCAAAAATGAACGATCATAACTCCAAAGATAATTATGAGGCAAAGACACTTATCTTAAATGATTCAAATGGAAATGAACTATTTTGTTATCTTGAACAAATAGTAAAGGTTGAAGAAAAAGAATATGCATTACTAACACCCGTAGATACACCAGTCAGTTTATTCAAAATTAATGAAAAGGATGAGCCAGAATTAATTGAAAAAATTGAGAAAAACGAGCAAGTCTTAAAGAATGCTGATGCAGTTCTACAAGAACATGATCTAAAACTTATAAGATCCGCAGTTACATTAACTGTATCTGGTGAACTCGAAGAGCCAATTTATGATGAGTTAGAAGAAGATGGTATAGAGGAGGAAAGTGAAACATACGAATTACTTGTGAGTTTTAATTTATTGGAACAAGAATATGGATTATATATTCCTCTAGATCCTTTTTTTATCGTGGGAAAACTTATCGATCAAGGGGCATTATTAATTGAGGATGATGAATTTGATAAAGTTCAACCCTTAATAGAATCTGAGTTAGAAAAGAGTAGTTTTTAAAATAATGAGTTCTCTTGTAAATGTCTATTGGGACTCTAAATTACCTATATATGAAATATCTCATCTAAAACTACAAAATGAAGGAATTAAAAGCTTATTAATAGATGTTGATGGGACATTATTAAGTCGCCAATCAAATATAGTTCCAATAAATGTAAAAAATTGGATAAAAGAATCTAAAAAATTATTCTCTTTGTACTTAATTAGTAATAATCCCTCTAATGAACGAATTAGAAAGATTGCTAAGGAATTAGATATCAGATATAAATCAAACGCTCTGAAACCAAGGAAAAAAATTACTTTGGATGTAATTTCAGAAATGAATGAGGACTCAAAAAATATTGCAATAATAGGAGATAGAATTTTTACAGATATTATCGTGGGAAATAGATGTAATATTCAGACAATATTAGTTAAAAGATTAAGCAAAAATGGATTACCAATAAACATAAATTTAACATTAATCCTAGAAAAAATGATTTCTAATTTCTTAAAATGAAAAAATGGGTCGTAAAAATTGGTACTAGTATTCTCAGAGGAAATGAGGATCAATCTACAGAACAAGTAATAGAAAGTTTATGTAAATCTCTAACAAGTTTTATTTTAAAAGGCAATAAAGTCATTCTCGTAACAAGTGGTGCGGTTGGATTAGGATGTAAAAAATTAAATTTGAATACAAGACCAAAGGAACTCAGTGCACTTCAAGCTGTAGCTGCAGTGGGACAAGTTAATTTAATGACTTTATATGAAAAGACAATGAAAAAGCTAGGTCATAATATAGCTCAAATACTAATAACAAAAACTGATTTTGATTCACGAGAATCCTTCAATAATGCTTCAAAAACATTTCAAAAGTTAATTGATCTGAATGTCATACCTATAGTCAACGAGAATGATTCTATTGCCAATGAAGAGCTTAAATATGGAGACAATGATACTCTTTCTGCTTTAGTTGCTTTAGCCATAAATGCCAATAAGCTGATTTTATTAACTGATATAGAAAATTTATATTCAAAAGACCCAAGAAATAATGAAGATGCTCATCCAATAAAAGAAGTTAATAGTAATCAATTGAAAATTATAAAAGATAAAAACATCCAAAATTATAATAACGAATGGGGGACAGGTGGTATTACAACAAAATTAATTGCTGCTGAAATAGCAACAAAAGGAGGTGTTGAAGTTCAATTAGCCGATGGCAGAAATGAGAATAATTTAATAAATATTTTCAATGAAAAAAAAATAGGGACAATATTTCATCCTGTTGATAAACCAGTAGGTAATAAAAAAAGTTGGTTATCTCATGCTATTAAAACAGTTGGACAAATAACATTAGATGAAGGTGCTTGTCTGGCAATTGAGCAAAAAGGTGCCTCTCTTCTAGTTGTAGGAGTTAAAGAGGTAGAGGGAGATTTTACTGTTAATCAGGCTGTTAGAATTGTAAATACTAATAAGAAAGAAGTTGCAAAAGGTATAACATCAATGAGTAGTGATTCTCTAAAAAGAATCTTAAATAAAAAAGAAAACATTAATTCATCAATGATCGTTGTTCATAGGGATGTTCTTGCTCTTACCTAAAAAAAAATCGAAAAATGTTATTAAGTAAATTAGTTGATCTCATAAAAAGTGGAGAATCAAAATTTATCAAAGCAAACATATTCGAAAATATAGATATAGAAAATGCTGCTTCTTTAGATATTGCATTAAAAAATCAAATATCCTTTTTAGAAGAAAATAATATATTGAAAGATAATTTAGGAAAAACTTCTGCTTCAGCAATTATTACATCTAATAATAATGAAATATTAGGTTTACTAGAATCACTAAATATTTCAAATATAGTTGTAGAGAATCCAAGAATAGCATTTGCGGAAGTATTAAATTTTCTATATGAAGAAATTAATTTCAACCCAGGTATTGACGATTCAGCTGTTATCAAAAGTTCTGCAAAAGTAGGGGAAAATTGTTATGTAGGACCTAATGTTTATATTGGCGAAAATTCAATAATTGGCGACAATAACAAAATTTTTCCTGGTACAACTATTTTAGGAAACGTAAGATTAGGAAATAATAATGTAATTCATCCGAATTGTGTAATTTATGAAAACACAAGCATTGAAAATAATTGTGTAATAAATTCAAATACTGTCATAGGTTCTGAAGGGTTTGGTTTTATTCCCCAAGATGGTAAGTGGATTAAAATGCCTCAAAAAGGTTGTGTAATAATAAAGAGCTTTGTTGAAATTGGGACAAACTGTTGTATTGATAGGCCATCTGTTGGTAATACATTTATAGATGAAGGAACTAAGATGGATAACTTAGTTCAAATAGGTCATGGAGTTAAAATAGGAAAAAATTGTGCATTTGCTGCTCAAGTTGGAATAGCAGGAGGAGCTGTGATTGGAAATAGCGTAATCCTAGCTGGACAAGTAGGAGTTAATAACAGAGTGAAAGTTGGGAATAATGTCATAGCTAGTTCAAAATGTGGGATCCATTGTGATATTGAAGATGGAGAAGTTGTTAGCGGCTTCCCAGCTATGAAAAATAAATCTTGGTTAAGGAGTTCAAGTGTTTTTAAAAAACTACCTGAATTAGCAAAAAAGCTTAGACAACTAGACAAGAAATAAATTATTCTTTTAATAAATTAAAAACTAAATGAAAAGATATAAAGTTGTTCTACTTTCTGGAGATGGTATAGGCCCAGAAATATCAGAAATTTCAATAACCATATTAAAAAAACTGTCTAAGAAGTATGGTTTTAATCTTGATATTAAGGAAGAATATTTTGGTGGTATAGCTTATGAGAAACATAATGATCCAGCGCCAAAAGAGACATTAGATCAATGTAAAGCTAGTGATGCGGTACTTTTGGCTTGTGTAGGTGATGTGAAATACGATACTTTACCAAGAGAATTAAGACCAGAAAGTGGTTTACTTAAATTAAGAGAAGCATTAAATTTATTCGCTAATATAAGACCCGTAAAGATAAGAAAATCCTTACTGGATTCAAGTTCTTTAAAAAAAGAAGTTATTGAAAATGTAGATTTAATTGTAGTAAGAGAGCTAATAGGTGGAATCTATTTTGGACAGCCTAGAGGAGAAATCACGAACACTAAAATTAAAAAAGCGTTCAATACAATGGTTTATGATTCAAATGAAATAGAAAGAATTACAGAAGTTGCAATCAAGATAGCAAATCAAAGAAGTAAAAAAATATGTTCGGTAGATAAATCAAACGTTTTAGAAGTAAGCCAATTATGGAGAGATACAGTTTCACTAGTCGCGTCAAAAGAAAACGATTTAGCTTTAAGTAATATGTATGTTGATAATGCCGCCATGCAACTCGTTAAGGATCCGGGCCAATTTGATGTAATTTTAACTAGCAATTTATTCGGAGATATTTTAAGTGACCTAGCCGCAATGATAACTGGCTCGATTGGAATGCTTCCATCAGCATCATTAAGCAATTCAGGACCTGGAGTCTTTGAACCTGTTCATGGTTCCGCTCCTGATATAGCTGGAAAAAATATAGCTAATCCTATAGCAATGGCTTTGTCTACTTCAATGATGCTTAAAATTGGTCTAAATGAGATAGAAGCAGCTGATGATATAGAAATAGCAATTGATAATGTTTTATCGAAAGGATATAGAACTTCAGATCTAGATAATGGTAATTGCCAAGTTCTTTCTTGTAGTGAAATTGGAGAAAAAATAATCCAAGAAATTTGAATAAAAAATTAATAAATTAAAAAATATCTTTAACTTGAACAAAAAGTTGGCATATGACCTGTCAGAATCAATGGATATTGTTTTAATTAAATGTCTAAACGTCATCCAGTAGTTGCTGTAACAGGATCATCAGGTGCAGGAACAAGTACAGTAAAAAGAGCATTTGAGCATATTTTTGCAAGAGAAGATATAGTTCCAGCTGTTGTGGAAGGAGATAGTTATCACAGATTTGAAAGAATGCCTATGAAAAAAGCAATGGCAGAAGCACTCTCAAAAGGGGAGAATTTTTCTCACTTCGGGCCAGAAGCAAATCTTTTTGACAAATTAGAAGAACTTTTTAAAATTTATGGTGAATCAGGTGGAGGTAAAAAAAGATATTATCTTCACAGCACTGAAGAAGCACAGGAACATAATGCAAGACTTGGAACATCATTAGAACCAGGTCAATTCACCCCCTGGGAAGATATTCCAAATGGAACAGATGTTCTTTTCTACGAAGGTTTACATGGTGGTGTTGAGGGAGAAGGATACAATGTTTCCTCCTATGCAGACTTACTTGTTGGTGTTGTACCTATTACAAACTTAGAGTGGATACAAAAAATACATCGGGATAATGCTGAAAGAGGTTATTCAGCAGAAACCATAGTTGATACTATTTTGAGAAGAATGCCAGACTACATAAATCATATTTGTCCACAATTTAGTAAAACGGATATCAATTTCCAGAGAATACCTACTATTGATACATCGAATCCCTTTATATGTAGAAACATTCCTACACCAGATGAAAGTTTTGTAATAATACATTTCAGAAAAGGGGCAAGAGAAAAATGGGGGATTGACTTTCAATATCTTTTGGGAATGATTCATGATTCATTCATGTCAAGCCCAACGAGCATAGTTGTTAATGGAGGGAAAATGGGTTTTGCCATGGAATTGATCCTCACTCCAATAATCCATAAAATGATTGAAGAAAAAAAACATTCGTAGATAGTTTTAGTTCCTTTTACTTAAGCCTTCAAAATAATCTTAATTTTTGAAGGCTTAAATTCATGAAAATAAACTTATTATGGTATTTGTAAAATTTAACTAATTAGGAATTTCAAATATTTATATATCTTCCTTGATAAAAGGGCCTTATTTAGACTTAAATAGAAAAAAACAGAGAATATTGTGTCTTTAATCGACTGGTTTGCCGCAAGGAGAAAAGATCAATTTGTTGGGAAGGTATCTCAAGATCCTGAGGAAAGTGATGGTCTTTGGGTTAAATGTTCAGAATGTGGGCAAGTTGCTTATAGAAAAGATTTAATTTCAAATTTTAATGTGTGCAGTAATTGTGGCCATCATAATAGGATTAATAGCGATGAAAGAATAAATATAATCGCTGACAAAGATTCATTTAAAGAGTTTGATGAATCATTAAGTCCCACTGACCCATTAAAATTTAAGGATAGGAGATCTTATTCAGAACGAATAAAGGAGAGTCAACAGGGTACTGGTCTCAAAGATGGAGTAATAACTGGTTTATGCTCCGTTAATTCAATGCCTTTGGCCTTAGCAGTAATGGATTTTAGATTTATGGGAGGATCAATGGGATCCGTAGTAGGAGAAAAGATTACGAGAATTATTGAAACAGCAACAATTAAAAACTATCCAATTTTAATTGTTTGTGCCTCTGGTGGAGCAAGAATGCAAGAAGGAATGTTAAGCCTTATGCAAATGGCAAAAATATCAGGCGCACTAAAAAAACATAGAGCTAAAAATCTTCTTTACATGCCTTTATTAACTCATCCAACTACAGGTGGAGTTACTGCTAGTTTTGCGATGTTAGGAGATCTAATATTGGCGGAGCCAAAAGCTCTTATTGGATTTGCAGGGAGAAGAGTAATAGAACAAACTTTAAGAGAAAAATTACCTGATAATTTTCAAACAGCAGAATATCTTTTAGAACATGGATTCGTTGATGTAATCGTAAATAGGAAGGAACTTAAAAGCACTTTGACAAAACTTTTAAAAGTCCATGGTGTAAAAGAACTGGTTCAGACAAATTAAAAAAATGAAAATTATTTTTAAATTTTTTTCTTTATGTTTTACCTTTTTAATTCTAATTTTAAATAACTCTGAATTTGCATATGGTATCGGTAATGTAGATTGGTTACTTTTAAAAGAAAATAATGATGGTAAGGAATGGATTGATATGGGAAGTATTAAGGAAATAAATGCTGGAGAAATAACAGTTTTAACAAAGTTCCTTAAAAATCCTAAAGAACCAAGCGATAAAGAAGAATTATCTCTTTATGTTATGAGAATTAATTGTAATGATAAAACATATAAAGATACTTCAATTAATGGGATCCCACAGTTCGGTTCAAAGTGGCAAACTTCAAATAATGATGAGCTTATTGATGTTGTTATTGAAAAAGGTTGTTCTGAAAAAATAGATTAATGACTAACATTAATATTTCACGAAAATTAAGAATCGCAATTGCTGGCTTAGGATTTGGAAAAAAAATTCATTT
>Ga0209359_10000196_pt1 | contig 14119 bp, 17 predicted proteins | sample MarorgKNORR_S2LV_FD_188224 | JGI IMG/M metagenome (GOLD analysis project Ga0209359, IMG submission 188224) | Marine microbial communities from the Southern Atlantic Ocean, analyzing organic carbon cycling - Surface_A/KNORR_S2/LV (SPAdes) (version 2) | ecosystem: Environmental > Aquatic > Marine... | reverse complement strand
TATCAATCTTATCATAATTAGGAATGTCAAACCAATAAAGTATAGCCCAAAGTCCAAGAATTATGAGCCCTATCCAGCTTAAATATTTGGCATAATAAGGTATCCAATTCATTTTTTATTTTTTTTTGATTTCTCGTATTTATCCGCCATAAATAGAATACCACAAAAAATTGTTGGAAATAAAATATCACTCCAACTTAAACTTTTATTTACATATCTTAGGGCAAGAAGAATTAAATACGCAACAGCAAGTACTGTTAACGCGCCTTTGTACTTTTTCATTTATTTTTTCTTATTAGAATAAACTTGGGCGGAGAGGAAAACTAAAAAAAGAACCAAAATTGAATTTATATAGTCAGGGTAATTTGTTTCTTTCCATAAATTTGTAAGAAATGAAATTAAAATATTAATTATTATGAGCGCTCCAGTTATTTTTATTAGTAGCTTATACTTATCTATCATTCTTCTTGACTCCACTTTCTAACGCCTGTGATTTTTCCATCTTTAATATAGTGTCTTTCAAAAAAACGGTAAGTTTCAACTTCACCATTTTTGTATCTTTTTTCTGTAAATGGAAACATTACAACTGTTAAAGATTTATCCCACGAGGGAACAACAGGAATTACATCGTAGATACTTCTTCTTATAGAGTCATATGGCTCGTGCATTCCTTTAATAATATCGATGGCAGTTGGAATGTCAAACTCCATTCTTTCCAATCCTTTTTCAGGATAAAAGTACATTTTATCAGTAAAGTTTTTCTCTGAGAGAAAAGAATAATCCTCATTTACAAAGGCGTCAGAAAATGAGACGGCAAGATTTGCAGCTTCCATTGATCCAAATTCATAATCTCCACCTTTATTATCTCCACTTAAAATTTCACCACCTCTTGCATTTGAAGTAGTTTGTGTTTGCTCACAACAAATTAAAGTGAGTAGAGTAAATATTAGTAATAGTGTATTTTTCATTGTAGGTTAATTTATAATTTATTTACAAATTTAATTATTTTCAGGAGCTTCTTTTGAATTAACATTGTATTTATCTGGTTCTAAATTAGAATCTATTATCTTGATAGTATTATTAATTTCACCAATATACTCAGCATAAGTTACTGCATAACTTGATCTAAGTATAAATACATAATTTTCAAATAGATTTATAATTTTGATTTTCAAATCAATTGAATTGTCCCATAACATATAATCTGTATTTTCTAAGTTGACCTTTGATAATTTTTGAAATGCTTCAGGAAAACTCTCCCATTTTCTAACATAATTTGAATTCAACCATTTAAAATTATAGTACTTGTGCATTAGTGGTTGTAAATAATTTAGGAAGAATTCTTGCTCTCTTTCTTGCCTATCATTTAAGGAAATATTCTGAGCTTCTAAAACACCAATTTGATTAATCAATTCATCACTTCCAAGATATCTCAGGGCACCCGAGCTAATTACTTGTTCAATATTTGCCGTATTAGGTTTGAAATAAGTCCAGTTAAAAATAGCTAATGAAAATAACTGTTGTTGATTTAAATCATCTTTTAACAAGCCTCTTTTTTCAACGTCATCAATAAAATCATTAACACTATTAATTAAATTTTTTCTAATATTTGAGAAGGTTTCAAACCTAACAAGATCTCCTTTTAGATCAGTAGACATTGAAGACAAAAGTTCTTTTGCATTACTTTTTTCAGATAAGCTTTCTCGATAATTATCAACCAGAAAACCTAAGGTAATGGCAAAAAATAAAATTATTAATTCAACTAATCTAGATTTTAAATTGAATTTTTCTAAATAGGATATTTTATTCATTGAAGATTATAATTATAATTAAAAGTAATGAAATGATTTAAAAAAATACAGCTTGTTTCTTTAGTTATATTTTTTTCATTTTGTCTTTACATATCTTTGATTACATTTAAAAATATCTAAATAAAATCAATACTATGATATTATATTTTACCCTAATTGATTATTCGGCTTTTGCCTTATGGATATTAATAAGTTTTTTTCTGTCGTATTTATTAGTAAAAAAATTTGGATTTTTTGGTGGAAAAAGATCAATTCAAAAAGCCCTGACAATAGGTCTTATATCTGGTCATCTTGTTTACTTGTTATGGAAGAAACTTTGGTTGTTCATAATTAGTATATTTTAATTTCATTTAAATAAGTCTAAAAAAAATGAAAAAAATGTTTTTTATTTCATTATTGTTTTTGAATTGTAACAAGAACAACGATGAAAGTATCACATGTAGAGAAAATGATAATAGAGGAGAAATATTCTGTACTGCAGATTACACGCCAGTTTGTGGATGTAATAATAAAACTTATTCAAATCAGTGTGAGGCTAATGCATGGGGTATCGAAACATACGTGGATGGCGAATGTAAATAAAATCTCAATATTTTATTTATTCTATTTTCTTGTATTTATTAAACCAGGCTATTGTATGTGCAATTTTTGTCATCAAGTTGCTAGGCCTATTAGCAATACTATGAGTGGCTTCTGGAATCTCTACTAATACAGTAGGGATTTTTCTAAGCTTTAACCCATGGTAAAGTTGTTTTGCTTCACTAGGAGGAGTTCTAAGATCATCCATGCCCACCATCACTAAAGTTGGGGTATTCACATTTCCTACTAAGGAAATAGGTGAAAACTTCCAATAGTTCATCGGATCTTCCCATACCTGACCAGGGTATCTTGAGTTTGCATATCCATAATAGTTATCAGCAACTAACAACTTTGAAGTCCAATTCATAACTGGCTTAACAACTACAGCAGCCTCAAAACGATTATTCTTTCCGATCATCCATGCTGACATGATACCTCCTGCACTTCCACCAGCAACAAAAAGATTGTCCTCGGATGCAATTCCTTTTTTTATGCACATGTTAACTCCATCCATAACATCCTGATAGTCTTCTCCAGGATAATTATTTAATAAAAGATTAGCAAATTTTTCTCCATAACCAGTGCTGCCCCTTGGATTAGGATAAAAAATAATATAGCCCGCCGATGCATATAATTGTATTTCAAGTGAGAATCTATCCCCATAATTTAGTATTGGCCCACCATGATTTTCCACCAAGAAAGGATATTTTTTTTCTGATGAATAATTTGGGGGATAGACAATCCATCCTTGAATTTTTCTACCATCAATACTGGACTTGTACCAAATTTCTTCAACTTTTCCAGGTTTTTTTTTATTGAAAAGGGTTTGATTAAGGCTAGTTAATCGTTTCCAATTTTTACCTTCAAAATTTATTACTGCAACATCTGAAGGATGATCAGGGCGGGTATAATTATATGCTATTTTATTTTTTGAGATACTATATGAACCACTGCTATATGGTCTACCAAGGGAAGTCCCACCTCGGTTATCAGCTAATTTATAAAAATTGCCTTGTAAATCAATTTTACCAATTTTTCCATTCCCGTGATGATCGTATGAAAAGAATAGATTTTTTCCCTTGCTATCCCATTTAATATCTGAAATACTTGCATCAAGTTTTTGACTCAATAAGGTTTTATTTTTTCCATCAATACCCATCATAAATAGTTGTGTATTTTGGTATGCTTCTTTTTTATCATCAAAACCTAGATAAGCAATAAATTTTCCATCAGGTGAAACTTTAGGCGAAAAATCTGGGCCATCTCTTTCTGTTAGCGAAGTAATTTTTTTATCTGATACTCTAATACTATAAATTTCACTATTTCTAAAGTCATACTCCCAATTAGGTTTTCTATTCGCTGAAAAAAATAAATTTTTATCATCAATGGACCAACTTATTTTTCCCTTATGATCATAATCTCCCTGAGTAATTTGATGAATAGCCCCACCATTAGAATCAGTAACAAATAAATGATTAAAACCAGTTGGCATATATCCAATGCCATCAGCCTCGTGCTTTAAACGATCTGTTATCCTGGGTTCTTTTGCCCATTTAGCCCCTTCTGGCTTCTCCGGTATTTCAGCTATTATAGGCGGGTCTGAAGAAACAAACATACTGAAGGCAATATATTTTTCATTATTAGACCAAGTGATTGAAGATGGACTCCTTGGTAGTTGAGTTAAACGAGCAAAATTTCTGCTATTTAACCAATAAACAAAAATTTCTGGACCATTTTTGCCTTTACTAACAAAAGCTATGCGGTCTCCGCTAGGAGACCATTTAGGACTATATTCATCTTGATCAAGTGTGGTAAGTTTTTGATGCTCAGTTCCATTTGAATTCATTATCCACAAAGAACCAGCGGTTCTATCTTCCATAATATCAAAATACATTTTTCTATAAACAATAAGATTCCCATCAGGAGATATTTCAATTTCGTTTGCATACTGAATTGAAAAAATATCTTCTAATTCAAGTTTATTTTGAGCGAATACTGATAGAAATGAAAAAAAAGTAATAATGAGACTATGGAGTAGAAGTTTATTCATTCAATAATTTTTTAATTTACTTTCAAAAATATAAATAAATTATTCAGTTAAACTAAATCTAAAAACTAGAATTTCAGGAAGTGATCCTTGCAAAATAAAAGTAAAAAAGCTAAATTGAATACACTATTACTATTTACTGATGCAAAATAAATTAATACTTATTTTTTTTAGTGTGCTTTTTATGACATGCTCATCCTTTAAGTTAGTTACAAGTTCCAATGTTAATTCGCAGCCTGAAGTTAATCCAAATACTAATGACGAAAATTCAGCATATTATGGAAAGTATGAATTTTTTCTTGATATTCCAGCTCTAGGGCAGTATCAATATGATTTTGGAGCTAATTTAACTGTAACTAAAAGAAAGTCAAAAACTCAAGCAAGAATAGTTTGGTTTCTTCGTCAAGAGCAGTTTTATGGACCTTTTGTAAGAAATTTTAAAGCTCAAAATGGACTTATATCATTCGTGAATGTGGACTTAAAAAACAATAATGAGTCTCTTATTCAATTTAGACTTGTAAGTGAAAATTCTATTGAGGGAAATGTTACGGTTTTAAAAAGTAACAATGGAGATGTAGGTGCTGTATACAAGTTAAAAGGGATGAAGGTCGAATAATTTCATTAAATTGATAATTCAAAGATTAATTTAAAATTTTCGATTGAAAACGGTTTTACTAATAACTTTATTTATTTGGGGATTCCCAAGTACTTACTTTAGAAGTAAGTTCAGAAAAATTATTTATAAGACAAATGATTGGAAGATAAATATTAAACCTCTTTTCAAAAAAGAAATTATAGGACTATTTTCAAATTTATATCCTGACAACAATCAATACATAAGAATTAGAAAATATTATAGAATATACCTTATAATATACCTTTTTTTATTTTTAATATATTTAAGTTATAATTGAAATTATATGATAAAAATTGAATCTGTGAAATGGTTATCAAGAATAGCAATTATTCTTTCAATATTGTTATTAATTTTTGGAATCTATTTAATAACTAAAGATGCGGAAATACTTGAAGGTATTGTATATATTTTTTTAGCCTTTTCAATTAGTATTGATCATTGGATAAAACTATTTAAAAATAAAAAATAAAAGTTGATTAAAGCAGAAAAAAAATATTTGATGATCCATGCAGACGATGCAGGTTTATCATGGTCACAAAATAAAGCCACTCAGCTTGGGATGGTTAATGGTTCAATATCTTCAACTAGTTTAATGGTTCCATGTCCTTGGTTTTATGAAATGGCAAACTTTTGTTTACAAAACCCACATATAGATTATGGAATTCATTTAACTTTAACTGGAGAATGGAAAACATATCCTTTTAAGCCTTGCTCTGATCCAAAAAAAATCCCTTCTTTGGTAAATAAAAACGGTTATTTTCATCCAAATAAAAAAAATGTAAAGGACTTAGCAAAAGCTGATGATGTTTATTTCGAATTAAGAAATCAAATTAAAACCGCATTAAGTCTTGGATTAAAACCCAGTCATCTTGATTCTCACAGTTATACTTTGGGAATGCGTCAGGATCTTATAGATGTTTATCAACAACTGGGCAATGATTTCAACCTTCCTATATTATTAAGTAGAACCTTAGTAAGCTATACAGGACAGGATGCATCAGCTTTTAAAATTCCAGATAATGAATGTTTTGAATCAATTTATATGGCATCAATGAACGAGTTTGAAAATGGTGGGCTTGCAAGTTATTATGACAAAGTCATAGATAATTTACCTAATGGTATTTCTATTTTATTAATTCACCCTGCATTAGCTAGTGATGAAATGAATCAAATAACTATTGATCACCCAAATTTTGGAGCCAAGTGGCGAAAAGAGGATTCCGAATATTTTCTTAGTAGCTCTTGTAAAGAAAAATTGGAAAAAAGAAATATTGAACTAATAAATTGGAAAAGTCCAATACTTCAAAAAAAATAAATTAATTATTTAATGAAAATACAAGTTTTTTTCTTGGTATTATTTCCAATAGTTTGCTTTTCTCAAAAAATATTTTCTGTAGAGTATGCATCTCAGGCTGATATAAAAGTGTATGTAGTAGAGTATGCATCTCAGGCAGATCTCAAAGTTTTTAAATTGGATTATTTTTCTCAAGCAAAAAGAAATGAAGGGCTATGGTATTTTGTCGATTACCCCTCGCAAGCAGATAAAAAAATATTTTTTGTTGATTATCCCTCACAAAGTGACTTAAAAATATTTTTTGTTGAATACAAGTCCCAAAGTGGCTGGGATTCTAATTCCAAAAAGCATCTTCTTTACTAAAGATTGAAGTTAAGCTTTCATTTAAAATTATTAAATTGAAAAAATCAAAAAAATTACACTATGAATTCTCTAGAAAAGTATTTAAGAACTAATACTAAGTTGTCTACGATATTATATTTTTCAATACTCGCGTACATAATTTTTACTATATATTCAGATATATATTTAGAACAGCCAATAATTAATATTCCTGACTCAATTGATACTTTGGTCTTTTTTTTCTTTTTGTATATTACTTATATAGCCATTATGATTCAAAAGGATAACAAAGAAAAAAAATCTTCTAAATAATTATATTTTTGAGCTTCATTTTTTTGTAGATAAACATAAAGAATTTTTATATTAAAGAATTATGTTGAATAGACTATACTCAATATGGAATCCTGAATGTTATCATGGTTGGGGTAAAAAAAGACGCTTTTTTGAAGGTTGGTATTATAAAATAGTTTCTCAAAATCAAAAATATGCTTTAGCTGTTATTCCTGGTATTGCAATGGATGAAAACGGTGAAAAACAAGCATTTATTCAAATACTAAATGGAAAGAAATTAAAGGCAACTTATAATAAATTTAATTCAGCAGAGTTTAAGCCAACTCCGAGAAAACACGAACTAAAAATTGAAAATAATTTTTTTAGCAATACTAATTTAATTATTGATTTACCTAATATAAAAGGACAGCTTTTTTTTAGGAATTTAAATCCGTGGTCTAATAGTTTTTTTTCTCCAGGTATTATGGGACCATTTTCCTTTGTTCCTTTTATGGAATGTTACCATGGAATTTTAAGTATGGATCATGATATTCAAGGAGAATTATTTTTAGATGGAGAAAAAATTTCCTTCGATAAGGGGAAGGGATACATTGAAAAAGACTGGGGTCACTCTTTTCCAGTTGGTTATGTATGGATGCAAACCAATCATTTCTCACAACCAGGAATATCACTAAAAGTCTCGATAGCTAAAATACCTTTTTTGAAAAGCTCATTTATTGGCTATATTGCTGGTGTTCTAATTAATGGAAAACTTATTGAATTCACAACTTATAATGGAACCAAATTGATTCTATGTAAGGTTAGTGAGAAATTAGTTGAAATTGAGATGGAAAATAATAATTACGTGTTATCAATTAAAGCAGAAAGAGAGGAGGCAACCTCATTAGCAGCTCCAATATCTGGATTTATGACTGCAAGAATTGAAGAAAGTTTAGATGGCAATGTTCATGTAATCCTTAAAAACAAAAAAAGTAATGTAACGCTATTGAATGATTTAGGTGCTTCGGCAGGAATTGAAGTTGCTGGAGATTATAAAGTGTTATTAAAAAATTAAAAATCCCCCAAATTAGATTTGAGATATTTTTTTATGCAAGTATTACAAATCATAAATTTTACTTTAAGTAATTATATTCTGATTTTAAGCCAAGAAGATCGATATATTTTTTTGAAGGTTTAGGTTTTTTATCGTTTTCTTCGAAATAATATGCGCTGTCCCAGTCATAGTCAATCCCATTTTCTCTTGGATCACCTGAAGATTTTAGGTATTTATTTAAGATAGTAGACAAACTATCTTTAATTGACAAATATCTTTTATCACAGGATAAATTATTCAGTTGATATGGGTCATTTTTTAAATCGAAGAGCTCTTCTTTTGGTCTTTTTCCAAAGGCTAAATTAAAGAAGGGATCAGCCTTGTTTAGAAGTTTTCTTTTAAGAATATTAACTTTAGTTGGAGCATCGTATTGAAGCATATGAGAGTCAACGTCACCATATAAAGGAGGATCTCCTGCCGGCCATCTTTCTGGATTATAGTTTCTAATATATAAGAATTCTTCTGTCCTAATTGCTCTTCCAGGATAACCTTTTCCAGCTTCTCTGACAAATGCATGGCGTTCCCTTCCCATAATCACAGAGTTTCTTTTATTAGAAATATTTCCGTCCTTTGGAGAAATTAATAAATCTAAAAAACTATTTGAATTCATCTCCTTAGGTATTTCAATATTTGCAATCTCTAAAAAGGTAGGTGCAAAGTCTTTCAAATTCACAAAGTCATCAATCGATCTACCAGACTTAAATTCTTTTGGCCAATGTATAATTAGTGGTATTTTAGTTCCAAAATCATATAAATTTGCAAGACCACGTGGCATTTGCCATCCGTTATCACTGCACACAATTACAATTGTGTTTTCGAGTTCATTTTTTTCTTTGAGAAAAGAAACATATGTCCCAACTTCATTATCAAAGTTTTGAATTTCATCATAATAATCAGCAATATCTTTTCTGGTTTCGATGTTATCAGGTAAATAAGGAGGAACAAAAATCGAGTCTAAATTTATTCCAGATTTTTTCCATCCATTTTTTCTGAAGGGTCTGTGAGGATCAGTGCTACTATACCAATAAAACCAGGGTTTGTCTTTTTTTGATTGATCAAAAAAAGATTCAAATGAGTCAAATTTATCACCTCCTGGATTTTTATCCCAACCACTAATTTCAGAATTACCGGGCCCCCAGCCTTTTCCTTGGATACCTACTTCATAGCCATCATCTTCTAACAAACTTGTGAAAACTTTTACTTTTGGAAAGCTGCTCCATAAATTCGCAGCTTGTTTTAATCGCCATATATCTTGACCAGAGAGCATTGCAGCTCGAGCTGGAGAGCATGATGGAGCCGAACAAAATGCATTATTAAATAAAACTCCATCTTCTGCTAGCTGGTCAATATTTGGAGTTTTTACAGAGTTATCCCCATAACAACCTAAATGTTCTGCAGACTGATTATCCGACATTAATATCAATATATTTGGCCTGTCTTCAAATCTTTTATTTTTTTTTTCTAATTGAACAGAATTATTACAAGAAACGAGAATATATAGAGGTATTAAAAACTTATAATTACATATTAAATAAACTAATCTATTTTTTATAAAATCAATGTTAATTTTCATTAACTACAAGTTAATAAATTTGATTCAATGATTTTTAAGTAAAAATATTAGATTTTATAAAACAAGATAGAGGACCAAATATTTTTATGTACAAAGAAATCGGTTTTCTTTATTGAGTTTCTTTGAAATCCTGTAAATAAAACTAGCTTTTTGGATACTCTTTTTTGAAATCCGATAAAGGTCCAGTTTTGATTATATGTATATGGGAAGTTTTTTTCAAGTAATAGGAAAACCTCGTTGAATATTATTAAACTCGTGGGGTTTGATTTTAGGTTATTTGAAATTGGAATATCAAATCCACTTCTAAATCTAATTCTCGAACCAAATTCATTTGAAAACCCATCCCTTTTTTGCCAACGTTGTTCAAGTCTTATCCAGCCAAAGTGTTTTACTTTATTGATTGGGAAGGAATAATTAAATTGCTGCCATATATTATTTTCAATCAATCTCCCTTCACTAATATTCGTTGAAACACGAGTAACACCAATATTAAAATTGGAGAAGGCATTAAGTTTATAAATTAAAGATGGACGAATAAGATATTGGTCGTTTTCAGTCATAAACCTTTTTGTTCTTAAGTGCGTCTCCAGTCTGAGAGTTTTACTGGACGTTATACTATAATCAGAAAAAAGTGCCTTCCAAGCATTGCTTTGTATCTCTTGTCCATTTAATTTAAATAAAAAGAAAAAGAATAGAATCGGTATTTTATATATTAGTCTTTTCATTTAAACTTATAAGCTCAGTAAATTTAAGTATATTTTAGTTATCCTTAATTTCGTTATAATGATAAATATTTGTGCCTGATTTTTTATTTTTTGAAATATTAACCATTGCTTTTGCAACTTTATAAGCACTTATAGGCTTATAGTTAGGCGGCATTAAAAAAGAAAAAAAAGGCATTACAAATTGAGCAATCTGTTCTCCATATCTTTTTTCATTTCTTTTTCCTAATAGTAATGATGGTCTTATAATTGATAGTGATTTTAATTTCAATTTTATGATAGAATTTTCTATTTCACCTTTAAGCTTTAAATAAAAATTGTTGCTCTTAAAGTCTGCTCCAGAAGAGGAAACAAATGAAAAATGATCAACATTTTTTTCTTTACATGCCATGGCTATATTGTAGGTAATATCAAAGTCAATTTCTCTGTATTTTTCATTATCGCCTTTAACTCTTGCCTGAGTTGTCCCAATAGATGAAAATACAGTACAGCCATTTTTTATTGAATTAAAAATTGATTGTTTATTTGAAAAATTAATGACCCGTACTTTGACTTTTTCATTATTTATTTTAACTGGTCTTCTTGTTACAAAATCTATAGAATCTATTTCAGGATCATCTATTAATATTTGTAATAAATATTTTCCAATTAACCCTGTTCCACCAAAAATTGTTACCTCTTTAAACTTCACCTAATTGAATTAATTATAAAAATTATCCAACCAATAATCAATAAAGTTCCGCCAATAGGAGTTACAGGACCAAGCCATTTCAAGTTTAATTTGATTAATGATTGAAGGGATAAAAAGAAAATACTGAATGAAAACAAGATAGAACCCCACATAAAAAATCTATAAATTATTTTTTTTCCTTCCATTGGAATTAATGAAAGAATAATTAATGCAAGTCCGTGGAACATTAAATACCGTATTCCAACTTCAAAGGATTGTAGAGAAGCTTCATCAATTAATTTTTTAAATAAATGACTAGTAAAAGCTCCTAAAATAACTGATAATAAAGCAAAAACTCCACCAATAAACCTAATTTTCTCCATAATAACAATTTAATATTATTTATAAAATTAGTTAAATCAATTATAAAGTAATTAGGTATTTAAACTCAATTTACTCTAACTCTATTTGACTCAGAACTACTTCTTATTTTTTTTGTTTTTAATGATTGATTACCAAAGTTATAGATTGCGGATAATTTAATTTGGGGTGGATTAAAATCAAGATCCCAAGATTGATTAAATTCTTCTGAAGAGTTATTTGTTTTAAAACGCCATCGAGCAGTATCCAGAATATTTGTTCCATTTAAAGAAAAAGTCAAATTATCAATCTTTTTTTGAAACGCTATATTTAGAGATCCATTTGGCTCAGATATATTTAATCCGAAAACAGATCTTGATGCATAATAACCCCACAATTGAAATGTAAAGTCCTTCCCTAAATCAAATGAATTATTTAAATTAAATCTAATGCTTGAGTTGTTAATTGAATAATTAAGATTTTCATCTGAATGAGTTAATTTCGAATAGGAATATGTTGAAAAAAATCGAACATTCCAATCAGAAATTGGATAGAAAGAATAACTCAAAACAGAACTTATTGTTTTTTGAAGATTTAGATTCAATGGCCCCATTGTTATGAAACCAGTTTGATTGTCAACTGAAGGTTGAAAACCCGAAATTATATCTTGTTCCTCAGAATATTGTAAAGTTAAGTTTACATTTTTATACCTATAATTCATTTCGAAGTTATCTGTAAATGATGGGCGTAATTGAATATTTCCCTGAAATGCTTGATCAATATCAATAAAGAAAACAAAAGGAGCTAGATCTGTAAAAGCTGGTCTATTTATCCTTTTACTATATGAAATATTTAAATTATTAAAATCATTTATTTTATATCCTATGAAAACTGAGGGGAAAAAGTTGCCATATGATCGCTCTACTATTATTTGATTTAAATTTAGATCGAATATTCTTGTGACTGTATCTTCATATCTTATTCCAGATTGAATAGAAATTTTATTTGATAAATCAAAGTTAAATTGAGAATATCCAGCAATAATTTCCTCAGAAAGTGAACTGTAATTATCAAAGTTTAAATCGACAATATTATCACGAGAAAGAGAATTTTCATTTATAAAATCGTTATCAACCATCTTAAATCCAGCTGTAAATTTTATTTTATTAAAAAGTAAGGACTCAAAATCAATATTATAAACCATTATTTCAAATGGGGATGCTTTATAGCTTTTAAAATTTAGATTTTGTATTTGTTCGGTAGAATTAAGAGCAACAACGTATTCTACAGGTTGATTGTTATCATATTTTAAGAAATCAAAACTTATATCAAAAGATGTGTTTTTCGACATATAATACTTAGAGAAAACACTTATTTGAGCATTTTCCCAATAGTTTTCTTCCGTTGTGTAATAAAGATCTTCAATATTCAAATTTAAATTTTCAGAAGTTTTATCTTCAATCATTTCATAACGATTAGAGTATCCAGTGATTGATGTGCCAATATTTATTCTTTCGTTGATATTGTAATCATAAGAGAACCTTAAATTTTGTATGGTTCTTGTATTATCTCTTATTGCGTTTATTTCCGTATTAATTAATGTACCATTTATTGGAACAGATCTATTTATTCTTCCATTAATAGGAAGATCTCTTCGCATTATAGAATAATTAAAAATTAAGTTTGATTTTTCCGTGGTTACATTAAAATTATTACCGACGTTGTTAGTGAATTTTTCTTCAGCATAACTTGAGGAAGAAGTTACATTTCCGTTAAAACCGGAATTTTTATCTCCTCTTTTTAATTCGATATTAATATATCCGGCATTACCCTGAGCATCAAATTTTGAAGGAGGTGTAGTTATTAATTCAATTGATTTTACATTTTCAGCATTCACTCCATTTAAAAATTGAACAAGTGCTGAAGATGGCATATAGCTTAACTTTCCATTTATCATGACGTTTACTCCAGATTTTCCTAACATATTAATATTTTCATTCTGTCTATCTACTATGATTCCTGGAGTCCTTTCCAAAAGGTCTAAAATTGTTGAGCCTTGAGCAGCAGCATCATCTTCTACATCAATCACAGTCCTATCAATTTTTCTTTGGTATGGAACTTTTCTTTTACTTGAGACTTCCACATCGTTAAGTGCAAAGGATTCTTCTTCTAATTTGATTTGACCTAATTTTATATATGAATTGTTAGTCCCAATGATAAAATTATCAGAAATATAGGTTCTAAATCCCAAGCTTCTGATTTCAGCATAGTAATTTCCTTTGCGTTTAGTAATTATTTTGAATTTCCCTTCAAAATCTGTTATTGCTCTATCATTTGTCATAACTTTTGATTTACTCATTAAGAAAACATCTGTAAAGGGAATTGGATTACCTAAATTATCTATGACGGATCCCGTAATTTCATTTTGTGCTTTTATAAAGATGGGGAGTAATAGAAATAGCAGAAAATATTTTTTCATACGCAGTAATTTTTCACAAAAATAAAATATAATTGCATTTTAAAAGTATAATATTATTGTTTTTGTATTAATTATTATTTATCCAAAAATTGTATCTTTTTTTTATGAAATATTTATTTAAAACCATAGGTGTTTTTCTTATTTCACTAAGTATCATACTTGCACTGTTTGATCTTTTGATTGATAACAAGGAGTTTTTATTTATCTCAGGTATAGTTTCT
>Ga0209359_10000192_pt1 | contig 14254 bp, 4 predicted proteins | sample MarorgKNORR_S2LV_FD_188224 | JGI IMG/M metagenome (GOLD analysis project Ga0209359, IMG submission 188224) | Marine microbial communities from the Southern Atlantic Ocean, analyzing organic carbon cycling - Surface_A/KNORR_S2/LV (SPAdes) (version 2) | ecosystem: Environmental > Aquatic > Marine... | reverse complement strand
AGGTTTGCAATTGCACCACTCTGACCTTCTCTTCTTAAATTATTAGTTGTATTAAATGTTCCTTCTACACCAATCAAATTAACAGAGTTTCCACCTGTTACTGCTGTTTCAACAACACCAAAGGCACCAGTAGTATCTTGTTTTACAATATCACCTACTGCTACTGTTATTCCTGCACTTAAAGAACTTAAAGTAACTTTTGTGATTGCAGTTAATACTTGTTTTGAAGTAATAACGGGTGTTTGGGGATTGTTAGTAGATCTCTGTAGACCAGTATCATCAAACCAAACAACACCACCAGAAGCAAAATTACCTGACTGATAGTAAATACCCTTGATATCTAAGAAACCCTTTGCACCAGAAACTACACTCGCTGTAATAGTTGCATCAGGAACATAAGTCCATCTACGACTATTATCACCATGTGTACCGTGATTGCCTGTTCCAGCAGTGCTAGAAGCGATTGAACTGTCATCTAGTCCAAAGAAACCATCGGTTGAATTTGCAGTACCAATACCAGTATTATATGTAAATCCAAGTCCTCTATCAGTATTAGTATCTGTTGCGTGTACAACTGTTATCTCAGTCTGTGTACTAATACCAGCAATCGTTGTTCCTTGGAATGTAAGTGTCTTAGTTCCAGTGTTAATTGCTGTAACTGTTGTAATACCAGTTGCTGAAAAACTTGGATGTAAAAGAGTATCATTAACTGCGATACCTGTTACTTGATCAACAACGACTGCTGTAGCACCAGAGTTGATAGCAGTCATTACAGTTCTTGTACTGGTAGTGTCACCAACCATCATGATTGGGTCATTAACAGTTGTCTGTGTTGAGTTAACTGTAGTTGTTGTACCATCAACTTGTAAGTTACCTTTGATGATAACGTCACCTTCATTACTTAAACCATCTGGATATGGGTCAATGAATATCTTATTACCCTGACCAGCAAGAGATGCAATTATATTATCTTCAATTCTGATATTACCTAGAGAACTATTACCTCCAACAATTAATTGATCATTAACAGTTACTTTAGTGCTGGTAAATTTTACATTTGCTCCTGCAAACGTTAATTCATCTGTTCCATTCTCATCATATTCTATAGTCGCATCAGAAGTCGCTGTTCCATCTGCACCTCCACCAAATGCAAGTTTAGTGTCATCAGGAATCATTACCTCACCAGATCCATTTGGATTGAAGATTATATCACCATTATTATCAGTTGAGGATAAAGTATTAGTATCTAAAGTTAAATTATCTACATTCCAGACATCTATTTTTCTACTACTATCAAGTATCGCAACAATACCACCATCACTATTTCTTGTATTAGTTACACCTGCTAAAGCACCAGGTGTGTGCTCCATCATAGAGGTATAGTAATGACCAGCAACTGGATGGACGTTTGTACCGTCATCTCCTAAAAATACTCTGTCTTTATATTGGTTTGTGCCACCATATTGACCTATACCAGTCACATATGCCATTTCACCCCAATTCAAACTCGCTGGTTTGGCTGTACCAGATGATCGTTTGATTCTAATAATACTAGCCATTTAGAAATTTCCCCCGTTGATGTCTAAGTTCTGTGCTGCACCTGGAGTCAACTCCAATGTTGCGTCAAATTTTTTCGTCACACCATTAAATACTAACACCATACCGTTTTGAAGGTTTGATGCGTTAACGTCACTTAATTCTGATAATGATAGAGTTTGAGCACCTGCCAGAGATGAAATCACCTTCGTGGCATTTTGTTGTCCAACTCTGACTTTAATATCTGCCATCTAAGTTAGCATATTCAGATCTAAAAAGTATTTATATTTACTAAGACGTTATCTTTGAAGCAAGGTCATTTAGCATAGATTTCAAAGTTTCTATCTCTGATTTCATCTGATCTAATTCTACCTGCTTATCAGAATTAATTCTACGGGTGTTAATGTAATCATTGTAAGCTGCATGATCCGTGTTGACAATTGCATTAGAATTTTCATCACGATACAAATTTTTGTGTCCTTCTACTGGTATCATTATGCTAAAGCAAGTACTCTCATATCTCTTAATCTAACTGGTGTGCATTCGTTAGTAGATATCATTACAATTTTAATGGTAAATCCTGTGAATTGCTGCAAATCATCTGCAGTAAATTGATACTCTTTAAATTCATCAAAACTACTAGGTATCACACGAGCATCTGGTCTTCCATCATTATTTGCTTCATCAATTACTTGATCACCAAATCCATCTCCGTCAGTATCAATTAAGTTTTTGAAACCTGGAAACGCTCTATATGTTAATGCTACCTCAGTTGAATCAGCACAATATAATCTATAGAATACTCTAAAGTCTGCATCTGGTAATACGTTTGCAGCAATTAGAACTTTTAATGAAGTAGCTGGTTGCTCTAAATCAACTCTTTCAGATACGAATACTGAACCGTGAGGATCATTAATTATTTGATTTGTGCGTGAGTCTGTTGCATAATTTTCTAAACCTACAGGATTGTTGATTTTATTTCTTCCAAAAATAAAGTTTGCATTTTTCAAATCAACAACTGGTGATAAATTTTCGTCACCACTTGCTAATTCTAAATCTAGATAAAATGATTTTTGTTTTGGAAGTGCATTTAATTTATCTTCATTTACTGATGAGGCAATCAATCTTGGAGTATCAAAGAATTTAAATGAATTTAGTGATACTGGTTCAATTCCTTGATCTAAGAACGATACTTCAGAACCACCCGCACTTGTTCCACTAATTGTTCTGACTGATGCAAATAAATCTGTGGTATTGCTAGGAGTCATAAAGTTCACTTGAGGTTCAAGAGAACTAAATTGATGGTTTTGTGATATTTTAGTATTATCTCCACCAAATGCTTTTTCATCTCTAAAACATAACAATGAATTTCCAGTTCTTTGATTTAGAGGATCTAAATTCGTACGATTTACTTCAAGATAATAGTTGTCAATATCTGAATTATCTTTAAGAGTTGTATTAGTTGGTATTGTATGAACTGTATTGATTCCTACTAAAGATACTCCAGCAGCTTCATATGTTTGAATGTTAGCACCTTCAGGATGAGGTAAAGCAACAGTATTTAAGACTCCTCTTGTAAGAGTTAATTCACCACTACCAACAACGTAAGAAACAATTTCTTCTTCAATTAAAGCTTCACCTCTGTCTGTTGTAATTCCAGAGAATGTTGAGAAAGGTTCTGTATTTCCTAATGAGACCGTAGTGCCTTCTGCTGTTAACGCTGATGTTGAAGGAACAATAAGGGTGTCTGGTTTTACATTTTGTATCTCAACTTTATTATTTGCACCATGATGAGCGTGGTTATATTGTGTTACCTCAAAAACATTACCTGCAAATAAATCACCATTTTGAGTTGAGTCTCCATTTACAAACACGTTAGTAATAACTGCTCTAGTATTATTACCCGAACCATATGTAACTAAGGGTTGATCATTTGTGAACTTTTCACCTTGAACATCTGTTAGATAAAGTGTATCAAATGTAGAATTTATTGTTGTAACAGAAAACTTTAATCCAGCACCAGCGATTACACCACTATGTGCGTTGTCAACTGTTAATACGTCACCGACTTGATATCCAGTTCCCGCAGATTGTACTGTAACAGCAGTAACTACACCACCTGATACTGTAGCGGTTACTGTACAACCAGAACCACTTCCAGTCAAAGCAACTGTACTGACAGTTCCAGTTATGTTATAACCTGCACCACCTGTTACAACTTCTTCAGATGCAATAGAAGAACCTTGTCCTTCAATAATTCCTGTTATGCTTTGATCCTCTGAATCACCAGCAGCACCTGTGCTTATTTTTCTACCAAATGGTAAATTAGTGTCATTTCTTGTACCACTGCCATCAATTGTTACCTTTAACTTTCTAGGTAATGAGCGAACAGGATTGTTAATTAATGCTTGTGTATTTAAATTTCCTGGTTCAATTGGTGTGTTATACATTCTAACAGTTCCACCTCCAACAAACCTTGCTTTACGAAGTTTAAATGTTAAGTCTTGGTTTTGGCTTGCTGTCCAAATGGTACCGTTTTGAGACTTATACAAACTACCGCCAAGATATTGCTTAGATACGACAACACTTTGAACATCAGGTAACTGCGTTGTTTTAACTGATTTTTCACCCATTGTTGCACACCACATAGTGTACTTATCAGACGACGCTGATAAAAATACTAATGCGAATTGTCCTCCTTGTGGTAAGTAAACTGGTGATGGGAATGAAAATGTTGTTGGTACAGATGCATCGTTTGAAACATTAATATAATCTGGATTTACAACAATTTCACAGAAATCTTGCACTAAGTTATGAGTTGGAACTCCTAACTCCATAGTTCTTAATTGAACTGTTAATTTGGCATTTGGATCTTTTGATGCAAAATACACATCAAAGGAAGTTAAAAACGCACCAGTTTCATTAACTGTAAATGACTGGCATAACGGATCTCTTCCACCTGACTTTCTTTCACCTCTACCTTTACCTCTTCCACCTCTTCCTTTTTTACCTCTTCTTGCCCTTGCTCTTGCTCTTCTTCTTCTTCTCTTCCTTACTCTTCCCCATCCACCTCCTCTTCTTCTTCTAATTCCAGTTGAAGATAGTAATTCATCTTCTTCAGTTACTTCTTCATCAACAGTCACAGTAACTTCATTTTCTTTTACTGGAGGACGAGGTGGATTTCTTACTTGAACTAAATTATCTCTTTGTGTTAAAACAACTCCAGTTCCAAGGTAATTTCCAGTAGAACTACTTAACATAGCTAAATCGCCAGGTAATGGAATAGTTCCATCTGGTTGAGATGTTACTTTAAATGTTTTAGTTCCAGATGTAAATAAAGTTGGTGGTTTTGGTATTTTATTTGCATTTCTAAAGAAGAATGCTCCAATTAAATCTCCCCAGTTGTCAGAGAATAAAGTAGTATCAGTAACAGTTGCCACAGCACCACTTGATTTACCAGTTAATTTTGCACCTCTAACTACATAACCAAAATACTTTTCATTATTAGCCAATCCAATTACATCAGTATTGAATAATCTAGAAGTAGCTGAGTAAGTTGCCGATGGTGCTGGTCTTGTACGATCAAATGGATCAATTACATATTTCTCAACAAGCACATTAGGACTTCCAAGTGAAGCTTGAACCTCTGGTCTATTTTCGTCACCATACTTATGATTTGGTTCTTGAGATCTAATTAAACCAATTTCTCTTCCGTTTAGTTCAACTTTAACATCTTCAAATACAGAGAATGTACCAGAGTTCATTTCAATTTCAACCAATTTTGGTACTATGTCGGGTACACCACTATCTAAGAAATGATAATGTTTTGTAAGTGGTTTTAAACCACTAGCATAGAAACCAACATTTCTGGATCTCATAAATGGATCAACATTACTTGTTACTTTTGTACTTTCAACGTAATCCTTTTCCTCTGATGGTCCAACTAATGTATTTGTAAAACTTCTTTCAATTCTACGAGTAACCTGTGTGCTAGTTTTCTTTTTTCTGCGAACTTGTCTAACATAGTTGTAAATACCGTAATATCCTGATTGAGTGGTACGTCTGTTTCCGTAAGTAACTGTGCTTTTACCTTTAGTTTTTGTATCTGAAACTATATTTGACGACTCGACCCATCTTGCACCAGTTGATTCTTTTCTTACATTATTGACATATATTGTTCTTGTCCAATTGTCAGATGGAGGATCTAATATGACTAACCCATTAAATGCAATTACACTAAAGGGGTTTACATTTTCAACTCTAGTTGCTTGAGGTTGCTCTAACCAATCTACTTCTTCATAGTCTAATGTTATGAAATCTCCAGATTTCTTACAATTTGAATCTAAAAGTTGTAGATTAGAATTCAAATCTGCAGTTTTAACATCAATTCCCTCATTTAATGCAAGTTCAGGATTCATTGACCAAAAATCAACTGCTGAAATTAATTCTTTATTTTCAACGTCAACATCAATTCTAGAACCACCTTCTGGACTAAAATCAATAAATTCTCTATCTTTAAAATTATTAACAACAAAACCAGTTTTAAATCTGTTCAATCCATCCGCATCTTTAACATTAAATGATTTTGTATCTAATTCTAAAGCACTTAGTGATGTTAATTTTTCTAAATTTTCAATTCTTTTTTCAAGTGCACCAATATCACGCATCGTAAATCTACGATTATCCTTTAATCTTATTTCTGCATCGGATATGTCATACAAATATGGAGGTAAAATTATAGTTGCTATTTCTAATGCATCACTGTTATTTGAAGGTTCAACAGGATTCTCTGCAGATTCTCCCAGAAATACTTCCATACCCTCATCATAATCCATAATTAACTTATCAATTCTACCAAGATAGTGATTGAGACCAATTAATGCACTCTCATTTGGAGTAATTATAAATGGATTTGTTGATTCAAAAGATCTTGCTCCAAATGAAAATGGAGAAACTCCACCACCTGAATATACGAATGGTGATACTCTAGGTCTAAAATCAAGAATATCTGATGCTGGTATTCCGTCTACAACAGGAAGATCTTTTGAATAACGTTCTGATGAATACGAATTAACTGTGAAGAAATCACCATTATTACCACTTTGTACTTGATATTGATCAAACACAATTAAAAGTTTTTTAGATGGTACTGCAGCGTGAGCATTTCTGATAATTCTAGAATAATCACAATACTGTGCTTTATGTCCTTTATCTAAAACATAATTACTTGTTCTATCAATAAAGTTACCAACAGTTACTCCCTGTAAAACAGTTTCTACTGATGATTCTTTAAAATTAATTATCTCCCCAATTGTAAATCTATTATCATTTAAGTATACAAAATCTACAGTATTTGCAGTGCGACTTACAATTTGTCCAATTGCTCTACTATCTCTACCTTTTATTTTTTCACCAACTATGGTGCTTGCATTCAATGCTAAACCAGAAACAAATATTAATTTATCTAAAACTGGTGCATTTGTATCTTTAGATTCATATATCGCTCGTATATTTGCTACATCAGGAACATTAAGTGATATTTCATCATCCTCTACCCTTAATCCAAAAGCCCTACTATGAGTTAAACCACTAAATGGTGTTGCAACTCCTTTAGTCCTGGTCACCTCAAGTGTTTGACTTCTTAAATAGTCTTTTGATTTACTGGTTATACCAAGTTTTTTAAGTGTTACGTTAACAGTTGCATTTTGATTATTTTTAGATAAACCACTAAAAGTAATTGTATTTGCATTATTTGTTATCGAAACTTGATCTCCTCTTAATGGTTCTGTTGTACCGTCACTGTAATGAATAGAATATCTTTCTGTATCATATGGTTCAAAGAAAACACTTGTAATTCCAACTGAGGTTGTCAAACCAACTGAAGAATTAAATGTAATCGTGTTATTATTAATATTTGTAGGACCACCTGTTATTTGTTTTGAAATTGTTAAGTCAGAAGTACCAAAATCTACAGATTCAACATCCGATTTTGGTAACTCAGCATAAATTCCAGATGTATCTAGATTTAAAACTTTTGGAACTTTAACTCTAAATGTTGAAGATGTTGTTTTGTTTGTTGCAACTGTTCCTCCAACATTAATATCTGTGACAGATTGTGTTGCTGCTAAAGTTAATGTTTTACCCTCAGTTGATATATTTGTAACCTTGTTATAAACAGGAACTGATGATGCTCCATCACTAAACGATATAATTGATCCTGTTTGAATACCAACCTTTCCTGCAAAATTACGATTTGCAGCAGTCGCAGCTGTTCCTACAACATTTATTTGGTCAGTTACGGAAAAACCAGATAGCACACGGTCATATAGCACTGTATCAGCACTAAAATCTGATAATAATCCAGAGTCAATTCCATTAGCATCCTGAAATACTGATTTTATATCATCAACTGTATATGCAACTATTTCTTTAATTGATGGTTTATCATATCCACTTATTCTTTCATTAATTACTAATTGTTCTCCTTTAATGAATGTACCTGTTGTTTGAGATATCGCTATTTCATTATTTCCTGTGCCACTACCATTTTTAACAGCAAAACCTTCAGCACCACTTGAAAGACCTCTAATTTTAAATCCTTTAACTACTTGAGATGCTGTAAAAGCACTACACTTTAATATAGTAAATGTTTGAATATCATAAAGATATAAGTCAAAACTAGATGATGCATTTTTATATGTATCATCAGTTAAAGCATAGTAGTAAACTCTTGCTTCTCCCACTTGAAGACCACTTGCAGCATTACTACTTCCTTTTCTATCTCCATGAAGTTGAATTATATTACCCGCTGTTCCTCCAATACTAACGACAGGAACTCCTTGAGCATTATTAACTCTGATTAGACTACCCATTTCAAATGGAACAGATATTCCTTGTACATTTTGAACATCTCTTGGTTTTTCAATATCTAAAACAGTTGTACCAGATACCTCTACATCAAATCCTTTGACATAAGCTCTACCTGGTGCAACTTTAACACACATTAGATCATCATCAGGTTCGTTTCCATCATCAGTCAATCTATCATCAGTAAATATTCCATCTGAATCTATCTCATCATTTAAGGACTCTGCAAGATTTACACGAAATTGTTCAACACAATAATCCCCTGATTCGTCGTAAGTTCTTTTCGCAAAATACCTCTTTATTTCACTGTAAATGGTTTCATCTTGTAATTTTTTGATTCCACCATTATCAATTCTCATCAATTCTACAAAGTTTGTATCTTCGTAGTCAGTTAGTGCTTTTTTTGATAGTTTGACTGATATTTTAAATCGATCTGCACCTGGTGCAGCAAAGTTTGTAAAACCTTTTGCATTATCATATAATGATGGATCATCGTTTGAGTTTATTATTTCTTCAGATATATCAAAACCAACTCTATATGATGGATTTATTGAATATGGATCTAGAATTATAAGAGATGAGGGTACATCAACAAAACTTCCACGGATAAAATACACTCCTGCATTTACACCAAATGCAGATCCAGTTGCAGTTGCATCTTGTGATGCTAGTGTTAAAACTGTCTCTCCTATTGTTATTGTTGTATTACCATATGTGAGTGGTTCTTCTAGAATTAATATTTCACCATCTGGAAATGATGTACTCTCTCCATCAGTTCCTGATTGTTGATATTTTAAGAAAATTGTTATCTTATCAACACCCTCTGCTGGTGGTAATATGAAATTTTTTATTGTTGCAACAATTCCTGAAGTTTGACCTCTTACTCTTAATCCTTTACCTTCATTTGCTGTGATTATGTTATTCAAATAAACTGAAACATCAATGCCAAGATGTGTATCGTTTATCTTTGCAGAAAAATAAGTATTATCATATTCAATGGCACCAGGTATAACCATTGAACCTTCTTTAAATAGGTGTTTACCAAATGATTCGACTTGATTTTGTAGAAGTGACTGTAAACCAGTTAATTCTCTTGCCTGTACTGGATAACCAGGTTTAAACAGGATTTTATAAAATTGATCATCCTTATCGAAATCATCATAATAAGGTGATATATTTAAATTGGTCTTTTGTGGCATTTTTAGAATTCGAGTATAATTTTAATATCTTCCTTTTGACGGGAGTTTCTTACAATTAACGGTCTGTTATCAAGGTAAACTATTTCACCTGACCCTTTATTTATCTCAGAATTAGAGAGTCCTGAAATAAAGTTCACACCCAAGTTAATTAATTTATTACCTGTTGGGTTAGTTGTGATACCAGAGAAATTTCTAGAAATTGCTCCAGAAAAGAATGATGACTTACCTTCAATATTATTTGAACCAACAACAGATTCAAAATCATAAATTCTACCTGCAGTTGAAATACCTGCGTAGTCAGTATGATCGTAAGTTGTTCTGTTAAAATTTAGAGAACGATCTCTAAAATACTTTAATACTTTTGTTTCTGAATCATAAGATGCAATATAACCAGTTGAAACTTTTCCTATGTTAGGAGATACGGTTAACACCTGTTTGATTTCTTCACCTACTTGTGGTACTCCAGTTACAGTATCAAATTTTATTGCTTTTAATGATGAATATGTATTATCACTGTATGTTACTGCTGTTCCTACTTTTGTTGGATTTTTAACAACACCAACTTGAGCAAACTTTGTATCTATTGGAAAATCCTTTGTTGAGTCATCAAATCGTGCATAAACAATTACTCTATCAGTTCCCAATTCAGTATAAACATCAGAACCATGACCTAAACCTGGTGGAATTATTGGTACTAGTTTTGCACGACCAGTTGATGTGCTAACTCCACTACTTAGAGTTCCTAAATCAACAATACCATAACTGTAACCTTTACCTCCAGCACTAACAGTAACATCAGTTATTGTTCCATTAACAACGTCAACTCTTGCTTTTGCACCTTCACCATCACCAATTATATCAACTTCTTGACTTAATCCATTTGCATAACCACTTCCAGCATTCTCAATGAATACGTGTTTGATTTGATTTTGGTTTACAGATGAGTCACCGTTTTCACGGACTGATCTTATTTGAGAATCTTGGCTAGAATTCCAACCATTTGGAACCGTAATAAATTCAGTTGAGTCAAATTTAATAATATCACTAGGTGAAACAGTGAAAAGATACTTCCAAAGATATCCATCACCACTGTTTCCTGCTTTTGAGGGTTCCAAGTCTGTAAATGTAGGTTCATCTTGAGAGACATTTCCAAGAGGGTTAGCTCCCGTCGATCCATTATCAATACAAACGTAAACTTTGAAGTCGGAATTAAGAACGTAGTAGTTTGCATCGTATAATCTATTTGCTGCTGTTAGTGGACTTGGATTTTCTACACTATAATCATCTCTATAAATTTCATATCTGCTTCCTGCAACCCAATCAACTCTTCTTATAATTCTTCTAATATTAGCTGATGATATCTTTTTACCAAACATCATGGTATCACCTGTATGTTTTCTGTAAGAAAAACTATCAGTCGGTGCAGGTGTGCTTGAATTCCAATCAGATGATCTTCCATAACCAACTAATGTTGAAGTTCCAGCTGGATTTGGCAATCCTATAAACACGTAATATGAATTATTTGTATTTTCTACTGACTCAACAAAGTTGTTAGCATTCAAGATTCTAAATTGATCAGTAATTATCGCTGACATTGTTAATTAACTTTTTCTTTTTATTTATAGAGGTAATAGAATCAAATTCCAAACACCCTGATTGCACCAGATGATCTAAGACCTCTGAGTGAACCTACAGTGTAATTCTTTCTTTGTATAGTTGGGAAGGTTGTTAATCCTGTATTGATAGTTAATCCAGTTACACCGATAGAAATCGGACTATCATTACGAGAAAGATTATATAATCTACCCCAACTTATTCGACCTAAATGTGTGGCAATACCTGGATTACTGTTGTTAAAGTTACCAGTTAAACCAACTCCCACACCAGTAGTTTGTCCATTTTGAATATTACAAGTAATTTCACCATTTTCACCAGTAGAAGCAATTGCGTGAACTTTATAAATGTTATCTAAGAAAGTTGAACCTATTCCTACTATAGATGAGTTGTGAGTATCAACAGAAATAACTCCAGTTCCAACTGTTGTATCTTTGATGAATACAGGATAACCTACTAATAAAGAACTTGCAGTTTTATCTGCTCTAAAGAAGAACTTAAGTGTTGATTGCCCACTTACAGTGGCAGTACTAATACCTGTGATAATACCAGTAAATCCTTCAACATTATCAATCGATGTAATCTTTTCAGTCTTAAATGGTGGCAATTCAATGATGACTTGTGGTGGAGTTATGTTTGAATAACCTAAACCAACTGCAGTTAAATTGATACCAGTTACAGTTCCATTTGTTAATGTAGCAGTTGCAAAGGCAGTTGAACCTATACCTACTGTTAAACCTGCACCTATTGGATTTGAAATTTTCACTGATGGACTTGTGACATATCCACTTCCTGCATTTGTAATATCAAACGAACTAATTGAACCTGTAGATGATATAATTGCTGTTACTGATGCACCAACATTTATTTCTCCAGAAGTAACAAGTGCGTCAACTGTACTATACTGTAAATTGTAATCACCATCTGTTTCATCTGGATTACTTGCACTTAAATGATCACCTTTTTCATAGAAGAATACTTCTGCATCATCTACAAAAATTCCATTTGTACTGCCCTCACCCGATGTTGTTGTAAAATCACCAATAATCTTAGATGTTGGATAAACTTGTGGTTCAAGTATTTCTCTTGACTTATCAATTTTTTTACCGTTCAACACAATATCAACTTTTTGTTTTGTCCATCTAACTGGTTTGTTATTTTTTTCATCAATGCCTGGACCAGTATAGATATCAGTTTCTACAAGTTTCGCACCTAATAATGCTCCAATAGTTCTCTCAGCGTTTTGTGAAGTTGATACACCAACAGGATGTTTCCTCAATCTTAATTCATCACCAACTTTAACTGTTTGCTGTATATCAGCAGTGTCAACATCAACTCCATCTTGTCCTTTGTAGAAGAAAATATCAACCTTTGCTTCAGATCTTGGTGCTTCTTCAAACTCAAAAGTTGTACCACCTTCAAATGTGTAAGATGATCCAGGTTCTTGCAGTACACCATTTATGAATATGAGGAGAACCGCATTTAAATCTATCAACTGTGAACGAGCATTGCTAAGATCTTTTTCAAAACTTAGTAATTGACCGTTGAAGAATAATGGAAATCTAGTTCTTGAACCGTCTTGTAAATTACCAATTGAATCAATAAAATCTATTTCGCCAAATTGCCAAGATGAGAATTTATCAGTAAATATTTGAGTTACTTCTAATTCAAATTCTTGAATAGGTGCTGATAAATGTGCTGCTGTAACAAGTCCAGCAGGTTTAAATTTATCACCAACTTTAAATGAATGACCAGGTCTAGCAATCGCAAATTCAGATATCTCAAATGTTGTTGAACCAATACCCACAGTCGTTTTAGCAGCACTAACTTTGACATCGAGTAATAGATTAGAACCAGTATCAGTAGTAGATCCTATACCTTGTCTTGATATACCAATAACTGGTAAGTTATCATAATTTGGTTCAGGTATAATAATTTCAGGGTTAACATAACTTGTTCCAGCGGAAACAATATTGAATGCAAGTGTACCACCAGCACCAACCGTTGCAGTAACAACTGCACCACTACCAGCACCACCTCCAACACCAGCGTTTAATGTGATTGTGTTGAGTGTAGTTGCACCTATACCAGTAACTATGCCAGCGATTGGATCTGAATTTGGGAAACTTGTTTTTGATATTGCTCTTGGATATGGGTGATCAGAGAAGAAATTATCTTTTGAACATTTGAATACTATTGCACCAGTGTCGATACCAACAGTGTCACTTGTTGTAAATGTATGATTCGGAATTGTAAGAACTAACTGACCTGTATGCGATGTATATACAGCGTTAGTTGCAGTAAATGAATTTGCACTAGAAGCAGCAAAACTACCTTTGCGTATTGAACCAATACCAGAACTTACAAACCTATGTTCATATGCTTGGTCTGTAACAGCTATTGCAACAGATCCACCACGATATCCTGAACCAAATGTTAGATCTTCAAAGAACTCAAATGCTTCTCCTCCACCAACATATGTGTGAACAATTGTACTTGGACCTGCTTGTACTTCAAATGATCTATCTGATACGATACCTACTAAGAATAAAGGTCTCTCGTGGTCTTGGAATATAGTTGTGGTAACACCACTGTACCCAACGCAACTAAATTCAAGATTTTTCAACTTGACTGTATTTGGTCTTTCAAGTGCAAATCCGTGTACCTTATCAGTTGTAACAGTAATAATACCACTAACATTATCATAAGCAGCAGTCTGAATACCAAGGTTAAATCCCGAAGATGTTGCTATACCAACAACACTTGTAATTCCACCAGCAGCGTTCTTAAATGCTTTTACTTTTGCACCTTGTAGTGGAGCATATCCTGTTCCTGGTGTAGAACCTAATGATACAATCAATCCACCTCTTGGAACTTGGTTTTGATTGATATCAAATTCTGAGATTATAAAATCACCATTTGTAGATGTAATACCACTAAATTGAACAGTGGAAATTCCAGCGGTTGTATCTGCTATAAATTCATAATTATGACCTGTATTGTTAATAGTCTTAGGTGTTTGAAAAACACCATTTATG
>Ga0209359_10000190_pt1 | contig 14302 bp, 8 predicted proteins | sample MarorgKNORR_S2LV_FD_188224 | JGI IMG/M metagenome (GOLD analysis project Ga0209359, IMG submission 188224) | Marine microbial communities from the Southern Atlantic Ocean, analyzing organic carbon cycling - Surface_A/KNORR_S2/LV (SPAdes) (version 2) | ecosystem: Environmental > Aquatic > Marine... | reverse complement strand
TTTCCCGGCAATTGATATGGGAGTATGGAATTTTGATTCAATAAAATGGGGAATTATAGATTCATTTGAAGAATTAAACAGCTATAAAGAATCATTACCGCTAAGTAATTGGATTAATAAATATTTAAACAATAAAAAGATAATTGATGGGGATATTCACAACTTAACCAAAAAGATTGCAAATAATTTTATTGAGTATTTAATTTTCAGGCCTGAGATGATAGCTAATTGGCATAGATATGAGTTGAGTTCACGAAATCTTTTTAATAATTTAAATTCAAATGAATATTGGCAACCAATTTTATATAAATTACTTGAGAAAAAAATGACCGAGAAACCTTCATGTTTATTCATGATTGACATAATCAATAATATTAAAAAAATACATAATGAAGAAAATCTAATACCTAGACAAATATATATTATTTCTGATAACAATTTATCAAGATTACATGTTAGCTTTTATTCTAAATTAGCAGAATTTACTAAGGTTAATTTATACTTACTCTCTGCTGGAGATAATTTGTGGAATAGAATAAATTCTCTTGAGGGAGAGGTTGATTTTAGTTCTATTGAGAGCAAATTTAATTTAAATAGTTCAAATATCGAAAAAATTTTTGGCAAATTTGGAGCTAATTATCAGAAATTAATTGAGGAAACTTCTAATATTGAAAATATAAAAATAAACAATAATTCAATATATATTGATCCAACGTTTAGTTTTACAAGTGAGAAGGATATACCTTTGATTAATCAAATTCAGAAAAGATTAATTGATAATAGTCAAGATGATTTTATGATAAATGAAAAGGATGAGTCAATTATTTTTAGGGAGCATTTTAATCAATTAAGTCAATTAGAGTATGTAAGAAATAAAGTCATAGAAATATTAGAAGCTTGCGATGATGTTAAATACAGTGATATCGCTATAGTATCTCCTCAAACTAGTTTAATAAAACCTTATCTTAAGTATATTTTTAATAATGAATTAATAAACGGACAAAAGCTACCTCATTTATTTCTTGAAGATAATTATGAGGATTCTTCAAATGTATATAATTTCTTACTTGATATTATTGAATTAGCAAATGAGAAAATTACGCTTGAAAAAATAGAATATTTTCTTTCTAAAAAAGTTAATCAGAATATTTTTGATTTTGATATTGATGAGAAAAATGAGATTATTTTAATATTAAATGAAGTTGGTTTTCATTGGGGATTAGATACTAACGAAAGGTTGGGTGAAGAAAAAAATACTTTAGAGTGGTGTATAAATAGAATTACTTTAGGTCTAGTTTATGATGAAGAATTTAGTTTAAATAATTCTAACCTTAAATCATTTACCCCTAAGAATTCAAGCTTGGACTTGAATAAATGGGTTAAAATTTTAGTTCAATTAAAACAATATATTAATTTACTAAGAGGATCTTTTAATTATTCAGATTGGGTTAAAAAGATTAAATTTATACTTAAAAAAATTAGAAATTTTAATGAGAATTTCAATTTAGATATATATGAAATAAATAGAATTCTTGATAATTATTTAATATCTTCAACATCTGATCAAGTAATTGTGTTGAATGTTTTTAGAGAAATATTAATTACATGTATAAATAAACTTAACTATAGAAATCAATCTTATATAAATAAGATATTAGTAAGTGATATTGAGAAGGTTAGGCTAATTCCTCGTAAGATTATTTTCCTAATTAATATGAATAGTATTTATTATCCAAGATTATCGAGTAATGAAAATATAAATTTGCTAACTAAAAAATACCTTCTTGGGGATCCATCTTCTTTTGATAGAGAAAAATACTTTTTCCTAGAGTTATTAATTTCCTGTAGAAAGCAACTTATAGTTTCTTGGGTTAATAATGATAAAGATAATAAAATATTAGATATTTCCTTCCCTATTAAGGAACTAATAAACTATTTAGAGAGCTTTTTATCTGTAAAACAAAGAAAGTCCATAATCAAATACTTTGATTATGAGAAAGAAGAAGTTGATAATCCTAATAATAGTAATTTTTTAAAAAGTCAATATTCTTTATTAAATAAAATAGATTGGGAAGAAAAAATTTATAAATGTAAAGACTTTAAATTATCTGAATTGATTTATTGGTTTAAAGCTCCTCAGCTTTATTGGCTCAATAAAAAGAATATTTCTCCTAAAGGAATATTTAATCATCATCCAGATGAAGAGTATGTAAGTAATTTGCAGAAATTTAAACTAGTTACTAAAGTTATTCAGAAACTAGAAATTGATAATTATGACATTATTGATGAATTAAAAAATTTAAATATAAACGAACAATTTCTTGAAAATGGAATTATTGCGCCAAGAAATAGTATTTTTACAAAAGAAAAAGAGATACAAAATCTGTTAGGAAGTTTAGTTGAAAATTTGAGTAATGATAAAAATATAAAAAGAGTTTACGTTAAATCAAATTCAAATAAAGAAGAATATTTCATTTCTGATAATGTTGTGATTGAATTGATTCATTCCAAACTTAGTTTGAAAAGTTTGTCAGAAGCTTGGATTAAGTTACTCTTTATTTCTTCTTTAGAAAAGAGGATAACAAAGACAAAAGTAATTTTTAGAAAAGAAAATCAATATAAATCAGAAATTCTTCAAACACCAGGCCAACTCCAATCAAAGAAAATATTAGAAGAATATATAAATATTTTTAAGAATTACTCTGATAAATGTTTACCCCTCCCTCCAGAAAGTACATATAAATATGTAGAAGCAAAAAAGCTATTGAAAAATGAGAAAAAAGCTTTTTCTGATAAATGGATAGGGAATAAAACATTTACCAAAGGAGAAAGAGATAATAGTGTAATTCAAATGTGTTTTGGAAATAAAAAAGAAGGAGACTTCTTTTTTGGAAATGATAAATTTGATGATTTATCTTTCAGATTATATGGCCCTTTATTTGAGGCATTAAAAAATAAATAATGTCTAAATTAAAGTTGAAAAGATTTCTTAAGAAATCTTATGAATTTTCCCTAGTTCTTTTTCAGTTCTTCATCATTATTCTTCATTTTATTCAATTGGAATTTATTCCTAAGAAAGAAATAATGCAAGTTAATTTTTTCTTTAGTTTTGTGGGTTTCTTACTCATCATAATCTCAACAATTGTTATGTTGATTTCAATTAAAGACTTAGGTAGAAATTTATCTCCTTTCCCAAGACCTATAGTCAATGGCAATCTAACTACTTCTGGCATTTATAGTTTCATTAGACATCCTATGTATTATTCTTTAATACTGATATCTTTTGGTTTTTTTATTACTAAATTATCTTTTTATCATTTATTTTTAACAATAAGTCTTGCTTTAATAATTAAATTAAAGATAATTTTAGAAGAGAAATATTTAAATAAAAAATTTAAAAATTATTTTATTTATACAGATAAGGTTAAATATTAACTTAAATAAGATATGGATATTAACAAAATTAAATTAGATAATAATTTTAAATTAATAGAAGCAAGTGCAGGAACTGGAAAAAGCTTTACTTTGGCTCACTTAGTTTTAAGAAATGTATTGGAGAAAAAGATCAAATCGGAGGAAATACTTTTATTAAGTTTCACGAAAAATACATGTACAGAATTAAGAGATAAAATACTTTCAAGATTTTGTAAACTCAAATTATTTTTACAGAATCCCGAAGAAACTGAATTAGATAATACTCTTTTAGAATGGTATAAAAACTTTCAAAAGGAGGAAACGAATCCGAAAAAAATAATATTTGATATTGATAATTTTATTAATACTATTTATAAACTAAAAGTAACTACGTTCCATGCTTTTTGCAATAATATTTTAGAGGAATTTAGTATAGATATAGGCTCAGCACAAGATCCATTTATTGAAAATAATATAGATAATTTATACCAAGATATAATCGATGATTTATGGATTGAGCAATTTCAAAATCTTGATCCAGAAATAATTTCTGCAGTTAATCAAAAAAAAATAAGTTCTATATATGGAAGTAAAATTAATAAATCATTTTTTGTTGAAATTTTAAAAAATATTGATCAAGAAAATATTTGCAAATTTGAAATAATAAATAAATATAAGAATATTGATATATCAAGTTATTTAAAAGAATTTTTACATATAAATTGGAAAGCGTTTTGTGTTGAATGGAATAATAATGGGGAGGAATTATATCTTAAACTTATTTCATTAGGGAAATTAATAAAGGAAATTGGATGCAAAAGTCAGGTATATTCGTCCAAGCCAAGAAACAATAAGTTTAATCAAATAACTGAATGGATAGAAGATATTAATAAAAGACTTAATTCAGAAGATATAAGTCAACTTTTATATGAGATTTCAAATGAAGATCTTTTATTTAAATATTTTTATAATAAAAATATCAATAAAGAAATTAATAAATTTGATCTAAGTCTAGATTTTAGTAGGTTTAAATTACTTCAAGATAAAATTTATAAAATTAAAGAAGGCTTTTATACTGAATTTGTAAGAATATTTATTCAATTAGCTTATATAAAACTAATTACCTTAAAAAGAACTTTATCTATTTTTAATTTTAATGATCTTATAAAGACTGTTGAGAAAAAATATCTAGGATCAGATCTTACCAATGATAAAAGTCTTTCAGAAATTCAAAATAGATTTAAATGTGTTCTAGTGGATGAGTTTCAAGATACAGATAATATTCAGTGGAGCATAATAAAAAAATTCTTTTATACAAATAATCACTTTTTACTTTGCGTTGGAGATCCAAAGCAGGCTATTTATAAATTTAGAGGTGGAGATATTGAAACTTATTTAGAGGCTAAATCTGATGCCATTGAAGTTTTTAGTCTTACAAATAACTTTAGATCTTCAAATAAATTACTTGATGTTATTAATAATCTATATAAAAATGGACTTAGAGAATCAAAACTTGAATATAATAATTTAAACTCTAAACTTAATAAAAGTTTTAATCATAAATTTGATTTTAAGAATGTATTTGAAATTGTAGAATTTTCAAGCAAAGAAGTTGATATTGAAGATCTTGTCACTAAATATATAGTTAGTTTTCTTTTAAATAATAATGAAATTGATATTAATAAAATTTCAATTCTTACCTTGTATAATTCTCAATGTTTAGAATTAAAAAATAAATTAATAAAGTTAAATATACCGTGCCAGATTAAAAATAAAAAAAATATCTTTGATACTGAAGCCAGTACTCTATTAGTCTTATTTATTGAATCTATATTATATCCAAGGCGTTATAGGAATATAAGTTTGTTGGCTACTTCTAAATTTATAGAAATGGATATGGCAGAATTAATTGATCATCAAATTAGTAAAAAAATTGAAATTTTAACTAATCAATGTATTTCATGGTCTTTGGAATTAAAAGAGAAAGGATTTTTAACCCTTGTTAATGAACTCATTATTAATTACAAGTCATCCTCAATTATATTTGATGCAGATTTATACTCGAATCTATTTCAATTGTCAGAGATAATTGAAATAGAATTAATCAATAATGACTTTAATCTAAATAAAGTATTTAAGTGGTATCTAAACCAATTAGATGATTCTTTAAGGAGTTGTACTGGAGACGATTATTTTACAAAAGATTATAATCTTCAAAATGGAATTAATCTTTCGACAATTCATAATAGTAAGGGACTTGAATATGAAATAGTTTTATGTCCCTACTTATCTATTATTTCCAATAAATCAAATAAAACCAAAGGTCCAATCTGGAAATCAAATTTGGATAGGTCTATCTATATCAATATTTCTAATAATTACAGTAAGGTAGAAGATTTTAAATTAATAGAAGAAAGAGATTTATTTAAAGAAAGTGAAAGATTGATTTATGTGGCTCTTACCAGGAGTAAATATAAGCTCATTATCTTTAATGATATTAATAATACAAATAATATTATTAATAATGATTTGTTACCTAACCTAGAAAATATTAATTTTCATAAATCTAAAATTGAACATAAAATAGAGGCAATAAATATTAGAGAAATTTCTAATAAATTTAATTTTAATGGTTTGAAGAATAATCTTTGGAAAATAAATAAAGTTAATACAAAAAAACCTAAAAAAATTCCTTCTGAAGAAGTTATTTCTTTCTCAAGTTATTCCTCATGGATTAGTAAAGAAAAAAAAACAGACTATGCTTCCAATCAATACAAGGATTATGAAGATAATATCTCAATTCTTAATAATTACCAAGATACTAATTTAGAAAAATCAAAAAATTGTCCCAAATACTTAACTCTCTCCAATCCCTTAAGTGATTTTCCTAAAGGTACTATTGCTGGTACATGTTTGCATAAAATAATAGAGAGATTTGATTTTCAAAATGATAACAACGATAAATTACTTGATTTAATTAATGAAGAATTAAATTTCTTTCAAATTGATTCTTCTTTAGCATTAAATGTAAGAGAAGGTATATTGCGAATCATTAACGTCTCGCTTGGAAGGAAATTATTAAATAAAAAATTAATTGATATCTCTTCAAATAATATTCTAAAAGAGGTTAAGTACAATTTAACACTTTCTTATAATGGAAAAAATATTAATTCATATGATATTTCTAAATGCTTTCTATTGGATCAAGAATTTGAATTTGGTAAAAGCTACTCAAACAAAATTAATGATCTACAAATTCTAAATAAAGGTTTTCACTCAGGTTGTATTGACTGTGTAGTCCCTATTGGTAATAAGTTAGAGGATAGTAAATGGTGGGTAATCGATTGGAAAAGTAATTTTATTTCTGGAAGCGAAAATAGTGATTGTTTACCTGGAAACTATAACTATGAAAATATGAAAGAAGAAATGATTAAACATCATTACCCATTGCAATCTCATCTTTATCTATTGGCATTACATAGATTATTAAAGTGGAGATTAAAAAATTATCAACCTAATCTTCATCTTGGAGGATATGTATATTTATTTTTAAAGGGATTGCCTGACAAAAAGTTGTTTGAAAAATCTGTTGAGAAAGATATTTCTCCAGGAGTTTTTATTGGCCAGGCTCCTATAAATAGAATTAATTATTTAGATAAACTTTTTTAGAATGAATCATACTAATTTGGATATAGAAGCATTTCAATATAATCATATATTTAATCTCCTCCAGGATATTTTTGGATTTAATGAAATAAAAGATGGAGATTTCGTAAAAGATACTTTAAAAATATTATTAGAATTTGAGAAAAATGGTGAAACTATTGTAGAAGTTGATAAAAGGTTAATATTATTTGATTTATTAAAAGATGGATGGCCTAATGAACATTTAAAAGTTCTCAAAGATTTAGGATTGTTAAACTCCTTTAATTCCCCATTTATATTTAGTGATAGGAAATTATCATTAGCAAAATGGTCTGGAAAGATAAATAGAGTTATAAATATCTTCTTAAAGAAAATAGATAAAATCCCAATAAAAATAAATGATGATAATAAACTTCATCAAATTAAAAATATTTTTAAAAGTTCAAATTTAGTATTTCTGCAAGGAGGACCAGGAACAGGCAAAACAACTTTAATTATAAACTTTATATTAAATTCTTTAAAAAGTGACCGTTTTTTAAATATAGGACTCGCAGCACCTACTGGAAAAGCTACCTCTAGACTAAAAGAATCTCTTAATGAACAAAAAGATATAATTTTTAGTAAAAGTCTTGATCAAATAGAATGTCAAACTTTACATAAATGGATTTTTAATTCTGAACATAAAGCTATTAAATTAAAATTTAAATTAAAGGAATTAGATATTTTTATTATTGATGAAATGTCAATGGTAAATATTGATATTATTGAATTGATTTTAGATTTATTAGCTAAAGATTGTAAAATAATCCTAGTTGGTGATAAAAATCAATTACCTCCAGTAAAAAATTCCTCTATTTGGAATTATTTATTCGAATATTCTAATAATGAGGTAATCAAATCTTGTATAGTAAATCTCAATAAAACTTATAGAAATAGTGGGGATATTGAATTACTTAGTAATCTTATTTTTAATCCTACAGATTCCTTATTTAAGAAAAAGATAAAAGAATTAGAAAATGATAAAAAATCAAAAGAAGTTAATATCTTAAAAAGCATTAATAAGAATATTCCTCTAAGATTATTAAATGAAATTAAAGATTACATTAATAAATTACGAATTTCAACATCAAACTTAAGTAAAAAAGAATATATCTTTCAAAAAACATTTGGAGATTTAATGAGCCATGAAAAAGACTTAATAAATAATATTTTTACAGATTTACAAAGTCACCTTATCCTTTGTGAGAAGAATACTGGGACATGGAGCGTTGAGAATATAAATGATATCGTTTTAGGCCAGAGAAAACCTTATGACTTTACTAGCCTTGAAGAAGGGATCCCCATAATGTGTACTGAAAATAATAACGAACTCGGAATTTCAAATGGAGATATTGGAGTCTTAATAGGAAAAAATGAAAACCGGAAATTTCTATTTAGGAAATTTAATGATAATAATGATCTTGTAGTTGACTTTATTGAACCATCAACTCTTGATAACGTCGTGCCAGCAATTGCTATCACTATTCATAAATCTCAAGGAAGCGAATCTGAAAAAGTAAGTATTTTGTGGACCCAAAAATCTCAAATTAACAATTACAAGGAAGATCTGAAAGAAAGCAAATTAATTTTCTTTAGAGATAGTTATGAAAAGAGATTACTATATACCGCAATTACAAGAGCAAAGAATTTTCTGGATATTTATTTTCTTAATTAAGTTTTTATTTCGTGAAATCAGAGTTATCTTTACCTCCAGATGTTAGATTAGTGATTCGGCTCTGAAAGGCTAGTCAACAATTTAATATTCTTTAGATAAATGTTGAATGCCTGATCAGTAGATAATCAGGCATTTTAATGGCTTCAAATAAAGACAATCAATTAGTAGAAAAAAATGACGATAATTTGGGGGTAGAAAATATTTCTAATAATCCTTCAATTCAATCAGAACAAAAATTAGAAGTTACCGAAGATGAAATTTCTTTTAAAGAAGAGGATATTGATAATGGATTTGCTTGCTTTGGGTTTAATAAATTAATATTAAATTCATTAGAAAGTAAAGGATATAAAACTCCTACACCTATACAAAAAGCAGCAATTCCAGAATTAATGCTTGGAAGAGATTTGTTAGGACAAGCTCAGACTGGTACAGGTAAAACAGCAGCCTTTGCTCTCCCATTAATAGAAAAGCTTGAAAATAATAAAGAATCAAACGCTAAAGTTTTGGTTATGACCCCAACAAGAGAGTTGGCTACTCAAGTAGCAGATTCTTTTAAAAGTTATAGTGCTGAATCAACTAATTTAAGGACATTAGCAATATATGGAGGAACTGATTTTAGGAATCAAATCTCATCACTTAAAAGAAAGACAGACATTGTCGTTGGAACTCCTGGAAGAATAATGGATCATATAAGACAAGGAACTTTTAAGATCAATAACATAAGTTGTCTTGTTCTTGATGAAGCAGATGAAATGTTAAAAATGGGATTTCTTGAAGATATTGAATGGATTATAGATAAACTTCCAGAAAATAAACAAATGGTTTTGTTCTCTGCAACAATGCCAAATGAGATAAGAAACATAGCAAAAAAATATCTAAATGAACCAGCTGAAATACTCATTAAAAGCGTTAAACAAGAAACTCAATTAATTACTCAAAAATATATTAATGTTCAAAGGCACCATAAGTTAGATGCTCTAAAAAGAATATTAGAAATAACGAATGAAGGAGTAATAATATTTGTGAGGACTAAATTACTTACTACCTCAATTGCGGAAGCTCTAGAAAACTCAGGTCATAGTGTAGCTGTTCTTAATGGTGACATCCCACAAAATCAAAGAGAAAATACAGTTGATAGATTAAAAAAAGGATTTATTGATATTCTTGTTGCCACTGATGTCGCTGCTAGAGGCCTAGATGTTGAAAGGATTAAACTTGTTATTAATTACGATTTTCCTTTTGATAAGGAAACATATACTCATAGAATCGGTAGAACAGGGAGGGCAGGTAGGTCTGGGGAAGCAATTTTATTTGTAAATCAAAGAGAAAAACATTTTCTTAGGAATTTAGAAAATTCAACAAGAAATAAAATAGAAGAAATTGAGATACCTAATAATAAAATAATTAATGAAAAAAGAATGGGTAAATTAATTACAAATTTGAATGAAAGTTCTTTAGATCAGGAAAATAATGAAGAAAAAAAAGCTTTGATGATCGATATTCTGGATACCCTAAGAGAAAAGCATTCTATGGAAGATTCAAATATAGCAATGGCAGCTATTAATTTAGCAATAGGTAATAAATCTTTCTTTATTAACGAAGACGAGTCTTGGCTTTATAGACAAAATAATTCTGATCGTAATAGATCAAATAGAAATGGAAATAATCGTATGAGAAATACAAATAGAAGAAATAATTATCAAAATGATTCTTTTGAAACCTATAAATTTAATTTTGGCAAAATGGACAGAGTTAGAGTAGCAAATATTATTTCTTCTATTTGTACGTCTACAAATATTAATGGAAGATCGATTGGAAAGATACAAATATTTAATGAGTACAGCTTGGTAGATTTACCAAGAGATTTACATGGTGAAGTTAGGAACAAACTAAAAAATTTAAGAATAAGGAATTAATTTTGGATCATGGGTTCTATTACAAAACATTTTGTTCTAGGAAGTTTTTTTCTTTTGTTCGGATTTTTAAATTCTGAATATTTAGCAGATACAAAAAATAATTCAATTATAAATTTGTTTTGTATTGAAAGTTTTAAGTTGGAAATGTTAAAAGCGAATTTAAATTATGACGAAGAAATTGCTAAAGATACTTGTAATTGCTACTTAGAAAAATTTAGAAAAGGTACTAGTCATCAAAATTCAATTAATGAATGTAAGTTAGAAACTAAGAAAAAATTTAAATTATAATAAAACAACAATGAGATTTATAAATAATAAAAATCCTATAGTTAGGCTTTATCTAAATTTAAGAGAGGAAAGGAGTCTACTTTTATTTGCTTTTTTAAGTTCAATAATAAATAAAATCTTAGATTTAGCTCCTCCAGTAATTATTGGGCTTGCTGTAGATATTGTAGTAAAAGAACAGAATTCTTGGATTGCTAGTTTAGGGATAAAGGAAGTGCCAAACCAATTAATATTTCTTGCATTTGCTTCTGGGATAGTGTGGTCAGCAGAATCTTTCTTTGAATATTTATACTCAGTTTTATGGAGAAATTTAGCCCAAATATCACAACATAAATTGAGAATAAAGGCTTATAAGCATATTCAAGAACTAGATATGGCTTTCTTTGAAAACGATAATACGGGAAGACTACTTTCGATATTAAATGATGATGTAAATCAACTCGAGAGGTTTCTTGATCAAGGCGCTAATCAACTTATTCAATTATTTATTACGGTTTTAATTATTGGGGGGACAATGATCTTTGTTGCGCCCAAAATCGCATTATTTGCTTTCTTACCTATCCCTTTAATATTTCTTGGATCAATAAGATTCCAAAGAAAGCTCTCTCCAAAATATAAAGATGTCAGGAATAAAGCAGGTCTTTTGGCTTCAAGATTAAATAATAATTTAAGTGGGATACTTACGATTAAGAGCTTTACTAAAGAGAATTGGGAGCTAAATAGACTAAATAAAGAAAGCCTTGCATATCAAAGAAGTAATAAAGCAGCAATAAAATTATCATCTGCTTTTATTCCACTAATAAGATTTGCTATTTTATTTGCTTTTATAGCAATTTTACTTATTGGAGGTTTTCAAACCTGGAATAAGGTACTTGATGTAGGAACATATAGTTTTTTAGTCTTTATTACTCAAAGATTGTTATGGCCTTTGACTACTCTAGGTCATGTTTTAGATGATTTTCAACGCTCAATGGCATCAATAAATAGAGTAATAGATCTTATCGATACCCCTATAAAAATAAAAGATGGCAAAATAAAAATTGGCTCTAAAAAGATAAAAGGCGATGTTAGTTTTGAAAATGTAAATTTTAATTATCCAGGTAGAGAATCTACATTAAAGAACATAAATTTTGAAATTCAGAATAACTCTACATTAGGAATTGTTGGATTAACTGGTTCTGGCAAAAGTACAATTATTAAACTTCTTCTTAGAATTTATGATACTAATAAGGGTTTAATATCTTTGGATAACATTCCAATAAAGGATATTAATTTAAAAGATTTAAGAAAATGTATTTCTCTAGTAAGTCAAGAAACTTATTTATTTCATGGAACTGTTGAGGAAAATATTGCCTATGGGGCAACTAGTCCAAAAATTAAAGATATTGTAAAAGCATCTAAAATTGCTGAAGCTCATAAATTTATTGAACAATTACCGGATGGTTATAAAACAATCGTTGGGGAAAGGGGACAAAAACTTTCAGGAGGACAACGTCAGAGAATAGCTTTAGCTAGGGCTGTTTTAAAAGATGCACCTATATTGATCTTAGATGAGGCTACTGCTTCAGTGGATAACGAGACAGAGGTTTTAATTCAGAAATCATTATCTAAAATAACTAAGGAAAGAACAACTATAGTTATAGCTCATAGATTAAGTACTATTAAAAACGCTGATAATATTATTGTTATAGATAAGGGCAAAATTATTGAGAGCGGAAAACATGAGTTGTTGCTAAATAACAAGAACGTATATTCAGATCTATGGAATGTTCAAGTAGGTATTTAGAAAATATCTTTTCAAAAACTAAATTAAGAAGTTAAATGACTCTATAACATTAGTAAACATACCATCAACTTTATTCCATCTCTCTTCATTTGTTCCGACGGCAAAAGTATATAAAGTTCCTCTGTCGATTACCACAGTCGCAAGTTCATGTCTATCTTGATCATTAAGATTTAATTCATACTCTAGATCATAAAAAATATGATTAGATGCTTCTCTTTTGTTTGCATCAATAAGTTTTACTGATCTTCCTGAACCCTCAGGCGCAATAACCTTAGTTATTAATGTTTGTCCAACTTCTTTTGGATCCCCTAATTGCTCTAATTCGACTTCTTTATTTACATCTGAAATCACCAAACTTAAAGTCTCATTACTATTAATTAGATCGTGATAAATAATTTCAGGCCCCCCATCTACTTTTACTCTTGTCCAACCTGTTGGATATAAAAAGGCATATCTTCCATCGGGACTCTGATAAGCCTCTAATCCTGCATTGATTCCTCCACTGCAGGCACTTAATGCAAAACATAAAATTATTAATAATAAATTTTTAAAAGGGTTAATTTTCATATTTTTCATTGTTGTTAGAAATTATTAACTAAAAATATAATAAGACATTAAAAGCAAACAAATAAATCCAATTACAAAAAATGCGTCTAAATTGTTTCTAGAAGAAATTTAATCTTGATAACTTTTACCAAACCACTTTCAAAATTAATTGCTCATTTTGAGAAATTTCCAGGAATAGGTCCAAGAACAGCTCAAAGATTAGCATTATTTGTTTTAAAACAACCTGAAAGTAGTATTAGAGATTTTTCTAAAGCATTATTAGAAGCACATAGTAATGTTGGCTATTGCAAAAAATGTTTTAATTTAACTTCAGAAGAAGAATGTGAAATATGTAGAAATACTGAGAGGAATCAAAAAATAATTTGCGTAGTAGCAGAAACTAAAGATTTACTTGCTTTAGAACGATCAAGGGAGTTTAAAGGCACTTACCATGTTATTGGAGGGTTAATTTCTCCTATGGATTCAATTAGTCCAGAATTGTTAGAGATAAGAAGTTTAGTTGAGAGAGTAAGTAAATCAGATATTGATGAAATAATACTGGCACTTACTCCAAGTGTTGAGGGCGATACTACAAGTCTTTATATTGGGAAATTACTATCTCCTTTTACTAAGGTTACTAGAATTGCTTATGGGCTTCCTATGGGAAGTGAACTTGAATATGTTGACGAAGTTACTTTGGCAAGAGCCTTAGAAGGAAGAACAAATTTAATTTAAAAATGGAAAATAAAAATCATATTAAAGTAGAAAAAATTTTAAGGCTTCCTTCTTGGATAAAATTCCCTATTAGTAAAGCTTCGGAATTTGAGAAAATGCAAAGGCTCATTAAAAAGTCAAACATACATACAATTTGTGAAGAAGGGAGATGTCCTAATAGGGCCGAATGTTATGCCTCAGGGACTGCTACTTTTTTACTTGGTGGATCAGTTTGTTCTCGTGCCTGCGCTTTCTGTCAGGTAAGCAAAGGTAAACCTAGTG
>Ga0209359_10000187_pt1 | contig 14397 bp, 12 predicted proteins | sample MarorgKNORR_S2LV_FD_188224 | JGI IMG/M metagenome (GOLD analysis project Ga0209359, IMG submission 188224) | Marine microbial communities from the Southern Atlantic Ocean, analyzing organic carbon cycling - Surface_A/KNORR_S2/LV (SPAdes) (version 2) | ecosystem: Environmental > Aquatic > Marine... | reverse complement strand
TTGTTTGGACCTACATTAACTCCTAATATTCCCTTAGGTGAATTATTAGAAATCCTATTTTTAACTATTTCCAATCCCTCATTATTGAAGCCAAGTCTATTTATTAAAGCTAAATCTTTTTCCAATCTAAAAATTCTGGGCTTAGGATTACCAAGTTGTTTTTTTGGGGTGATAGTGCCAACTTCAACAAAACCGAAACCTAGATTAAATAAAGCATTATAAACTTCAGCACTTTTATCAAATCCAGCGGCTAGACCTATTGGATTTTCAAATTTCATACCGAATAATTCGATGTTTAATAAATTTTCATTTGCTAATGAAAAAAAACTTTTTGGTATTAAATTAAGTTTTAATGATTTAATTGCTAAATCGTGAGCCACCTCAGGGTCTAGGTTAAAAATATACGGTCTGAGAATAGAAAACATTAATTTAATTTTCCCTTAATTAATTTTACTGTTTCATCAACACCAAAGAAACTTATAAAATATCCCATCCTTGGTCCATTTTCTTCGCCAAATACTACTAAATAAATTAATTTAAACCAATCTCTCAAATTTTTTTCATAACCATTTTCTTTTCCTACTGAATAAACTATTGTTTGTATATCTTCTGGCTTCATTTTCTGGGGAATATTGCTAATTTTATTTGCTAAATTATTTAATGCCTTTTTTTCATCTGAATTCGGTTTTTTAAATATTCTTTTTGGTTCTAATTGTTCCTTAAAATAATTAATTGCATATTCTACAAGATTATCTAAAATTGGATAATCTTTTGGTTTAATGTCACTGTGAAAACGATTTATAAACTTCCACAAAATATCTTTTGACTTCGCATTACTTGAACCAACTAGATTAAGAAGCATTGAAAAAGGCATAATAATTTTTTCTTTGGGAGGGGATCCATTGTGCACATGCCAAACAGGATTAGTAATTTTTTCTTTATTTGTTTGGCTAGAATACTTTTCTATACAAGATAAATACTCATCGACTGTTTTTGGGACTACCTCGGGATAAAGTTTTTTAGCTCGTTTTGGATTTTGATACATATAAAGTGATAAACTTTCAGGTGAGGCATACTTTAACCACCCTTCAATCGAGATACCATTGCCTTTCGACTTAGATATTTTTTCACCTTTATCATCCAAAAATAACTCGTAGGCAAATCCGTTGGGTGGTTTTTTTCCTAAAGTACTACAAATTTTATTTGATAAAATTGCACTTTCTGTCAAATCTTTTCCGTACATTTCAAAATCTACATCAAATGTAAACCATCTCATTGCCCAGTCAACTTTCCATTGTAATTTACAATTTCCATCAAAAATGTTTGTTTCTAACTTTTTACCATTATTGTCAAAAACTATTTTTTTTGACTTTGTGTTTATCTCTAGGGATGGTATCTCAAGAACTTTTCCTGTTGCAGGGCAGATTGGTAAAAAAGGACAATAAGTTTTTCTTCTCTCACTTCTTAATGTTGGTAAAATAATATTCATTATTTCTGAATATTTTTCTAGAACCCTCTCAAGAGAATTATTAAAAACACCCTTTTTATAATTTAAAGTTGAACTTTTAAAATTGAACTTAAAATTAAATTTTTTTAAAAACATCTTTAACATTTCGTTATTATGTTCTCCAAAACTTTTGTATTTTTTGAATGGATCAGGAATACTAGTCAAAGGGATTCCCAAATGTTGCTTTAACATATTTATCTCTGGCACATTGTCAGGTACTTTTCTTAACCCATCTAAATCATCAGAAAATGTTATTAGTTCACTTTCTATGTTTTTTGTGTGATTTAATGCGTTTATCATCATAGATGTTCTGGCTACCTCTCCAAAAGTGCCTATGTGTGGTAAACCGCTAGGCCCATACCCTGTTTGAAATACAATTTTATTCTTTTTTGCTATTAGGTCTTTTCTTTCTTTAATAAGCTTTCGAACTTCAACAAAAGGCCAAGAAGAGGTTGATTGAATTAACTCATTTTCTAACATAAGTATGGTTTATTAAATTTTGTATATAAAATACAGAAATAATTGTAAGATATTAAGTTGAATTTTGTAGCTATTCAAATAATCTCAAATTAATGAGTTCAAACAAAACTGTCTTTTTCATAATTGGAATTATTCTTGTTGTTTTGGGGGTTTCTATGCTTGCGCCTTACTTAGCTCAGAATTTGTTTAATGAGAATAGCCATAGTTTTTTGTCTTCATCATTTATCACTATATTTATAGGTGTTTTATTTATTCTGACAAATTTAGAAAATGAGTATCGTCTAAATCTTCAACAAACCTTTTTATTCTCAACATTAGCCTGGGTTGCAGTTGCTAGCTTTGGGAGTTTACCGTTTATTTTATCCCCCCAAAAATTTACTATACATGAAGCATTTTTTGAAAGTATGTCAGGTATAACTACTACCGGTGCAACCATAATTTCTGACCTTGATAATAGTCCAAAAAGTATTTTGTTATGGAGGTCAATAATGCAATGGTTGGGTGGAATTGGAATTGTTGTAATGGCAATAACAATATTTCCTTTACTCAAAGTCGGAGGTATGCAACTTTTTAAAATGGAGGGGCCTGATAGCACAGAAAAAATTCTTCCAAAAACAGCTGAAGTTGCAACAATCATAATTTCTACTTATTTAGTGTTAACATTTTTTTGTGCATTATTTTATTGGATATTCGGTATGTCAATTTTTGATAGTATTGCACATTCAATGACTACAATTGCGACAGGAGGATTTTCAACACACAATGATTCTATTGGTTTTTTTAAAAGTTCAAATATTGAAATTGTAGCAAGTATATTTATCGTATTAGGTAGTATACCATTCATATCTTACCTAAAATTTGTAAAGGGAAATAAAAAAATTTTTTTAGAAGATGTGCAAATTAAAGGGCTAATTTATTTACTATTTTTTTCAGTAATTATTATGTTTGGTTATTTATTATTGATAAATTCTGACACTTCAATAGTGGAAAAAGTAAGAATTGCTTCATTTAATGTAATATCGATATTATCTGGTACAGGTTATGTTACAGATGATTTTGGTTTGTGGGGAAAATTCTCCCTAATTTTCTTTCTATTTTTAATGTTTATAGGTGGATGTGCGGGATCGACGGCCTGTGGAATTAAAATTTTTAGATTACAAATGCTGTTTATTTTTATTAGAGATCAATTTAAAAAAATTATTTCTCCTAATAGTATTATAATTACAAAATATAATAATCAAAAAATTTCAGATGATTTTATAAAATCAATAATAGTGTTCATATTCTCATTTCTATTTATTTTCTTGATTGTAGCGATGTTACTTTCAATAACTGGTTTAGATTTTATAACAGCGATTTCTGGAGCTGCAAGTGCAATTTCTAATGTTGGACCTGGTCTAGGAAATATAATTGGGCCAGATGGAAATTATAAAGACATACCAGATATTTCAAAATGGATATTAGCTTTTGCAATGCTATTAGGAAGATTAGAATTGTTTGCTGTATTAGTATTATTCTTTCCATCTTTTTGGAGGGATTATTGAAAGATCATAGTTATATAAAATTATATTTCGAAAAAAGAATGCTTAGAATTTTTTTGCTAGGTATTATGAGTGGTTTTCCTTGGGTTTTAATTGGTAGCGCTTTAAGTCTATGGTTAAAAGAAAATGATATTAGTAGAACAACTATAGGATGGGCTGGGTTAATATTTGGAGTTTATACTATTAATTTTTTTTGGGCTCCTCTTATAGATAAAATAAAAATACCTTATTTTTCTAAAAGGATTGGACATAGAAAATCTTGGATATTGCTTATGCAATTTTTTATCTTATCACTTTTGATTTTTTGGAGTTTTCTTGATCCGACTAAAAGCTTAGTAATTGTTATTGCAGCTGGATTAGGAATTGCTTTTTCATCAGCTACTCAAGATATCACTATAGATGCTTTAAGAATTGAACAAATTGGTGAAAACGAAGGAAGATCACTAGCAGCCGGAGCAGCAATTTCTGTAGTAGGTTGGTGGACAGGATATAAAATAGGTGGAGTAATATCTCTTCTTACTGCAGACTATTTTGAGCGATTAGGATTTTCTAATTATTGGCAACTATCTTTTTTGGTCTTAACTATTGTAATTATAATTTGTTCTTTATTATTATTACTTATTCCAGAAAAAGACTATTTAGATAGAGACACAGTACAAAAAAATTCTGATAAATTGATTTTGAACAAGCTCGGTTCTCCAAATCAAATAAAGGTTTTTTTGTCTTGGATTGCAGGAACAGTAATAAATCCACTAGTCAGTTTTTTTAATAAAAATACTATTCCCGTTGCTATTGGACTATTAGGTTTTATTTTTATGTTTAAGATAGGTGAAGCTTTTCTAGGTAGGATGTCTATAATTTTTTACAAAGAATTAGGATTTTCAAAAACAGACATTGCTTTTTATTCAAAAGGTATTGGTTGGTTAACGACAATCTTTTTTACATTATTAGGAGGTTTATTTACTATTAGGATGGGACTAATTAAAGCAATGTTTACATCTGGTATAATAATGGCTTCAACAAATTTAATGTTCACTGTTTTAGCCTGGGTTGGAAACAATGAAGTCTTATTTGCAATAACGGTATTACTGGATGACTTGGCTGCATCTTTTGCCACTGTCGCTTTTGTTGGATTTATATCTGCTTTAGTCGACAGAACATATACCGCAACACAATACGCATTATTAGCATCAATCGGAACGGCTGGTAGGACACTCTTTTCATCATCTTCGGGTGCTTTAGTAGATTGGTTAAATGGTGATTGGGGAACTTTTTTTATCATAACCGCACTTATGGTAATTCCATCACTTATATGTCTTGGGGTCATTAAAAACAAATTAAAGATAAATGACTAAATTATATTTAAATAATCAAAAGTATTTAAATCTTTATAAAAATCGATCTAAAAATTCTGAAATTGTTACCCAAGCACTATATGGTGAGGGTTTTTCTATTTTAAGTAAAAAAAAAAATTGGCTTAAAATTAAATTAAAAGATGATGGATATAAAGGTTTTATTATTAACAAATCTTATCCTAAATACCAAAAACCGACTCATAAAGTTAGCGTTTTGAAAGCTAATTTATTTAACAAAATAAGAAATAAAAAAATTATTGGAAACCTGACTTTTAATTCAAAAATACGAGAAACAACAAGAAAAAATGGATTTGTGAAATTTAATAATAAATGGATAGAAGAAAAAAATATAAAACCTATAAAATTCAAGAATAAAGATTATTTTAAGAATATTATGATTTTTAAAGGTATAAAATATAAATGGGGAGGGAAAACATTTAAAGGTTTAGATTGTTCAGCTTTAGTCCAATTATTTTTAAATTTTAATAATATTTTTTTCCCTAGAGATGCTAAAGATCAGGTTAAATATCTTAAAAAAAAAATAAATCTTAATAAAATTAAAAAAAATGATCTTATATACTGGAAAGGACATGTAGCAGTTATTTTAACAAGAAAGAAACTAATTCATGCCTACGGCCCTATGAAAAAAACAGTAGTTATGGATGTTTTACCCACAATTAAGAGAATAAAAAAGACAGCAAAGTTAGAAATAATTTCGATTAAAAGATTATAATTATTCTTTAATAAGCTTTAAGTAATTTGGCTTAAAACTTTTCTTCATGTCTTTGATAATAAAACGATTTTTTTTTAATTCCTTTAAATTTTCTTTTAAGAAAGTTAAACAAGGTTTGTTTTTGTCAGTTTTTTTAAAGTTGAATTCAGCTAATTTTATTTTTTTTTGTACTGCATAATTAGATATAATATGAAGCATTGTTTTTTCAACTCCTCTACCAAACGCTCTACAACTTAGAATGAAGTCATCTATGATTAATTTATTTTTATGTTTGGTGAGATTAAAAAAACCCACAATACCCATATCTCCGAATTTATCTTTTAAGTGAAAACAACGTAAAAACGATTTTTTATCTTTTTGAATATCTTGCAGTTTTTCTTGATTATATCTTCTGGTTCTTAGGTTCATCTGGTTAGTTCTATTTATCAGTTGCACAATTCTGTCCTCATTTTCTTTTGTTATCTTTTTGCATAAAATATTAGTTTTTAAATTTTTCAGCCAATTCAATTCTGATACAAAGTCTGATTTGGTTTTTTTTCTTTTAAGATCATCTTTATAATATCCCAACCTTTTTTTGTCTTCTTTAGTAATTTTCTTATAAGTTTCAAAGCAGTTAAGTTTTAAGATTTCTGAAGGATATTCAGTAGGATCGGAGGGCCAGTCTGGAACTTTGATGCCGGATATTGCTGTTTTTACTCTATCCCTCTCATTAACATTATCATCTATAAATAATACGCTTTCGTTTGTAAAATTTAATTTCTTTATTATTTCACGAATATTTTTGGCTTTATCTTCCCAATTTATTTTCCAAAGAACAAAGTCACTTTTTTTTAAAACCATGTTTTTATTTTTCGTTATTGCGTCAAGTGCAATTTTCTCGTCATTTTTACTGCATATAGCTAATTGAATTCCTGTGTCTTTCAGTCCTTTAATAATTCTTTGAAAATCAACATAAGCTTCTCCTTCAATGCTATGACCACCAATTTTAACTTTTTGCCAACCTATATCTCCTACCTCACCTCCCCATAAAGTATTATCTAAATCTAAAATGATTAACTTAACTTTTTTTGATTTAAGATTATTAAATAATTCATTTATTTTTTCCGAAGCTGATTTAAAAGTATTTTGTGAATAAGGGATTTTTGCTGCGTACCATAATTTTGGACTATATTCTTCAGTTGCGTTATTAAAATATAACTCTGGTGGAAAAAAATATATATTTTCAATATCTTGAATAGAATCAGAGATTTGAAGATTAAGTTTTGTTACATTTTTCAAAACTCCTAATTTATCTGTAAAATCTTTTATTGATTTACCTTGATATAAATTCGGTTTTTGCCACCCAAAAACTATTAATTGATTACATTTTTTTGATAATTGTTTTAAAATTTTTATGTAATCATTGTTTTCTTTTAGAAGTTCATTGTAATTAAATTTTTTGTTATAAATCAATTTATCAAAATTGACTAAAATTTTTTCAATTTGGTTCCAAACGATAATGGTACCGATTTTTTCTTTTGATCTTATTAATTTAAAGGATTGTTGATAAAAAGAACCGAATACGGTTTTTGTAATCTTATGCTCTCGATTATTAAGCTTTTGATTTAAATAATTAGAAAATATTTCAGAATTAAAATTTGAAAGTATTTTGATTTTATTCATTTTTTTAATTTTGTATTAATTTTTTTTATTAAGTCTAAAATTGTAAAATTATCATTCATTTTGTTAAAAAAATCATCATTTAGAATAGTAATTTTTTTTTTTAAATTAATTTTGATTTGATTTTCAATTTCAACAAATAAATTTACAATTGTTAATGAGTCGAGTTTGCTTTTTTTTCCAAAAATAGGAAAACTAGATTTATAAATAACTTTCTTTGATTTTGGAAGTTGATCATTAATTTTAACAATAGCTTTTTTTATAATATTTTCAGTTATCATTTTATAAAGTATTAATTATATCTCCATCTAAATTAGAAGGATCCCACTTAAGGTTTTTAGAAAAAAACATTTTTTTTAAATTTTCGTTATAATTCAAATAAAAATTATTTTCTTTTAAATTATATACGTAAGGTTTAAATTTTTTAATTTCACTAAAGATTTTTTTAGAAATAAAACGAAATTCAAAAAAATCACATTTTAATTTTTTTGCCATATATAAATTTTTCAAAATTAATTCATTAATTATTTTTTTATCATCGTTAAGTGTTACAAGATCTATAAGTCTTGCGTATTTATATTTTTTCTTCGATATAATCTTTATTATAGAATAGCCTAATATAGTGTTCTTTCTTTGACAGCAAAATACCAACGTATTTCCTTTTTTAATTGACTCTTTAAGTAACCATTTCTGCCAAATACTACTCCTATTTAATATTAGTTTATTTTGATTTTGTTTAAAATATTTTTTCCAAAATAGATCGTAACTTTTGGCAAAATTTTTAAGTTGAACAATATTTAAGCTTGCTTCTTTTTTCTCCCAAAGATTTGTCCTTTTTTTAAATGCTTTAATTATCAAAGGATTAAATAGTTTCACAGAAGAGGATATAATAGGATTTTTGGTCTTAGCGTAAATATTTAGAATTTTTTTGAAATTAAAAATTATTAAAAAATTTTTTTTTATTTTTGGGTAAATCACCTCATTTATATCAAATTTTTTGAATATTTCTGCAGCGCTAGTGCTAGTTGTTGTACTAATTCTAAAGTGACTTTTTTTAAAATCTAATACTTTTTTGAGTAATAAAACCGATAAATACCTATAGTCTTTGTCTACTACCCAGCTATTGATATTAGAACAAATTATTTTTTTATTATTGCGTGTCAAATAGACTCTCGGTGTGTTTCCGATATGTCCTACTATTCTGTTTTTATTAGTAGCAGCCCAACCGATTGCCCAATTTTTATTTTTTTTAAAATAGGGATTTGACCACAAATTATTCCACTCAGATTTATTAAAAAATTTTAAATTGTTCCTAAAAAATAATCTATTTATATTTTTAAAATCTTTTTTTTTTATTTTCCTAATTTTAATCATTTAATTTTATAAATCTTTTTATAAATGGAATAAATAAAGATAAATTGTTTTTATCAGTTCCTAATATTTTAATATTTTGATGTGTGCTCATCTCAGGAAGCCTAAAAATTTTTATTCGTATATTGTTTAATTTTTTTTCTAATTTCTTTATTTTAAATTCTGAATTTTTTTTCGCCAGAGTATACTCTTTAAAATTTTGATTGTTATTATTTATATAAATTGTTGAAGGGTAAAATATTTTGATTTTTTTTTCAGCAATTCTATTAAGTTCAATGCAAAGGTTTTTAAAAGATCGATAATAATAATTCATATATTTGTTAAAAAGAATTTTATCAAATTTATACAAAGAAGTATTTAGAATTTTGGGCGTAGCAAAATAAAAAAAATAATCAATTCTTTTAAATTTTTTTTTATTTAAAGTTATAAATTTTTTATTTTCTATGTCATATTTTAAAAAAAATATTTTATAGTTAAATTTATGAAATTCCTTTTTAAATTTTTTTATTTCATTAAGGCCTAAATTATAGGTTGCATATGTTACACATTTTTGAATAGCTAAGTATTTGCTTGTTACCTCGCCCAATCCCCTTGATCCACCTATAATAAGAGCTTTTTTATTATTTACATATTTGCTTTCTAAACGAAACTTTTTCAAGTCTTTTATATGAGTTATTTTAGGAGACAAATATTTAAAACACTGAATTTCACCTTCGATTAGTCCACTAAAATTTATTGTTAATTTGTTTAATGCTTTACTAAAATTTAAAAGATGGAATAAAATTTTCTTATTTTTATTTAAATTTTTTGAAATTTTACTTGAGCTCATATTAATTGTTATTTTAAATAATATAGAATTTTTACCAGGACAAACCATTCCAACAAAATAAGATAAACATAGTATTTCTTTAATTTCCTGTGTATTAAATTTATAGTTTATATTAGAGAAACTTTTGCTCAGATTAAAGTTTTTTAAATTAACCTGATAATATTTATTTTTATTATTTATTAAACACTTGTTGTCAATAATACGATTTGTATTAATTTTGTTAATTTGGTTAATAGTTTTTGCAGATAAATTTTTTTTATTTAATCTTTCTATGTTTACTTTTTTTAAAATAATCGTAAATTTACTCGTAAGTAAGTTTTTCGATTTGACGAGTATTTCTAGCACATTTCTATCTTTGAAATTTAGGTAAAAATCTGTCTTCTGATTTAGAAAAAGAGGTTTTAAAAAATCACAGAATATTTGACTGGGTTTTTCAATCTTTTTATTTTTATATAAAAAATTTAGAGCTGTTAATAAAATATTTACACCATGAACTATTTCGCCCCCAAAAATTGATTTTCTTGATTCTATGTTGTTACAGTGTATAGGATTAAAATCCTTTGAAATCTTAGCAAATTTATTTTGATCAAATGCTTTGTATTTTTTTGTGCCAATTTTAATAATCATTAAAACTATTATTTTTGTTTTTGTATGATAGATTTTATTATATTAATAAATAAGATTTAACTTAAAAATATGCTTGTCTCCATAAAAAAATATATTTCGAATAATACAGGGTTTCTCGTTAGGTTAGATGACATAGCAGAGAATCAGAACTGGGCCTTAATGGAAAAATGTGAAAAATTATTTGATAAATATAAAATTAAGCCAATCCTAGGAGTAATACCAAATAACATAGATGAAGAACTTTTGGGATATCCCAAAAATGAAAAGTTTTGGGATAGAGTAAGAAGTTGGAAAAATAAAGGATGGGAAATAGCTATGCATGGTTTTTCTCATGAATATATTATTTCAACAGAAAAAAAAGATTACTTTGGATATGGGGGTAAGTCAGAGTTTTTTGGACTAAGTTATGAAAAGCAAAGTGAAAAAATAAAAAACGGCTTAAAAAAATTTGATGAGGAGGGCATAAAAATAAAAACCTTTTTTGCACCTAACCATACATATGACTTGGAAACATTTAATGCTTTAGTTGATAATGGTATAAAATATATTATTGATGGGTATGGATTATTTCCCTATCAAGAAAAAAAATTAACATTTTTTCCTCAATTATTTTATAATGAAATCTTACTTCCGTTTGGAATACAGTCATCTCAAATTCATCTAAATTACTGGGATGATAAAAAATTTAATTACTTTGAAAATTTCGTAAAAAAAAACCACGAAAAAATAATCACTTTTGAGATTGCTTGTGAAAAAATCAATAACTCTCTCGCTTCAAAATTTATCAACTCTACGACTAAGTATGCTTTAAAAACTTTAAGGCTATTGCGTTAAAAATGGCGGAGAGAGAGGGATTCGAACCCTCGAAACGGTTTCCCGTTTACACGCTTTCCAAGCGTGCGCCTTCAACCACTCGGCCACCTCTCCTAAGATATTACTTATTGTCAGTGACAGGTATTCGATTTTTAAAAGCAGAGAATAAAGTTCCATCATCAAGCTGCTCTATTTCCCCACCGACTGGAAGACCCTGTGCTAACTTAGTAATTTTAATTTTATCATTATTTATTAAATCTTCTATATAGTGAGCAGTGGTTTGACCTTCAATAGTCGCGCTGGTAGCAATAATAACTTCTTTTAATTTATTTTTTTTAATTCTATTAACAAGAGAATTTACTAATAAGTTTTTTTGCTCGTAATTTTCATTAGAATTCATTGTGCCGCCCAAGATATGATAGTGTCCTTTAAAAATATTTGCAGACTCAATTACCCACATATCAGCTAAATTTTCAACTACACAAATTTTTTCATAGTTAGACTCCATTTCACAAATGCATTTATTATCTAGTACTTTCAAGTTTCCACAATTAACACATCTTGTAATTTTTTTATAAACATCTAAAACTGATTTAGCTAAAGGTTTTATCATACTGTCTTTGTTGTTTATTAATTTTAAAATAATTCTTTTTGCCGACTTTGGTCCTAGCCCTGGCAATCTAGAAAACTGTTTAATTAATTCGTCTATTTCTGGTATTGAATTATTCATTAGAATGGCATTTTAAAATCAAACGGTATGTTTAGTCCACCAGTTGTTTTTGACAATTCTTCAGCGGATTTTTTTTTTAAATTTTCTCTTGCATTATGATACGCAGCTTTTATCAAATCATTGATAATATCTTGCGTTTCTTTTTTTGCTTCCTCGCTCACAAAAATTGATTTGATCTCATAATCTCCTGTTAAAATAATTTTTACCAAATCACCACCTGCTTTTCCCTCTACCTCAATATTCTTAATGCTTTCCTGCGCCTTTTTCATTTTTTCTTGAAGCTCTTTTGCTTTTTCAATCATATTACTAAAATCAGGCATCTGTATCCTCTGTTACTTTGGTAATTTTTGCATCTGGAAATGTTTCTAGCATTTTTTTTGTAGCTTCATTATCTTTAACTTCTTCAATTAAATTGACATTGTTTTCTATTTTTTTTTCATAAATAGTTTTTTCACCTGTATGTTTGCTCAAAGAAATAATCCACCTTTCTCCAGTCCATAATAATAGCTTTTCTGATAATAATTTTACAAAATTTTTACTTAATTTCTCATTAAAACTTATATCAATTTTCCCTTTTTCAAATTTAACAAGATTTACATTACGCTCTAGATCATATTTTAATTCTAATTCTTTTTCTTTTTCAGATTTCTGAATTAAGTCTTCTAAATTTTTAATGCTACTTTTTGAAGCCTGTTTATTAATTTTGACTTTCTGTTCTAATTCATCCTTTTTAATTTGTATTTGATTTGTATTTTTCAATTGACTCATAGGTTTAGTTTTTATTTTTAAATTTTCCTTATCTTTTTCGTTATCTTGAATTTTGGATCCATTTTTGCTTTTTATTTCAAGATCACTATTAACTTGAATATCTTGAGCTAAATTTAGATCTTTTGTATTAATGTTTTTAAGGTGCAACATTTGCATGACATACATTTCAAGCGCTAGATTTTCATTTTCAACAATATTTATATCATCTAAAGTTTTAATTGTTAGTTGCCAAAATAAACCTAGATCCTGCATATTAATGTCTTTTGAATATTTATCGATTAACTCTATTTCCTTTTCCGAGAGCATTAAATCTTTTTCAATTTTACCAAGATTTACTCTTCTGCTAAAAAGATATAATAATTCTAAAATATCATTTAAAAAATATTTAGCTTCAACACCTAAGTCTATTAGTTTTTTTAAACTGGCTAATGATTCTTCTTCTTTACCATCCAATATTTCCTTAAATAAAAGAAGTAATCTACTTTTATCAGCAACCCCCAACATTTCCCTGATATGATAATCTTGTATTTGTTTTTCATCTTCCTCAATATCTAAAACTAAAGCTCTGTCTAATAATGATATTGCGTCTCGAACAGATCCTTCTGAGGCTCTCACAATTAAATTTAAGGCTTTGTCAGTAATAATTCCATTTTCCTTTTTTGTTATCTCTTTTAAATGCATAAATAAATTTTCTGATTTTACTCTTTTTAAGTCAAATCTTTGACATCTTGATAAAATAGTTACTGGTATTTTTTTTACCTCTGTAGTTGCTAAAATAAATTTAAGTTTTGGCGGTGGTTCTTCTAATGTTTTTAACAAGCCGTTAAAAGCTTGCTTTGAAAGCATATGAACTTCATCGATTATGAAAATTTTATATTTTGCACTAGTAGGGCTATATTTTGAATTTTCAATTAGTTCTCTAATATCATCAATTCCGGTTTTAGAAGCAGCGTCCATTTCAAGAACATCTATATGATTTGAATTTACAATCTCATCGCAAGATTTACAAAAAATTTTAGTCGAACAATTTATATTTTTTTCATCATTTTTTAAGCAGTTAAGTGCTTTTGCTATTAATCTTGCAGTAGTAGTTTTACCGACACCTCTTATGCCAGTTAAAAGATAAGCGTTTGGTGTTTTATTAAGTTTTATAGCATTTAAAATTGTTTTAGATATTATTTCTTGACCAATCAAATCTTTAAATTCTTGTGGCCTATATTTTAAAGCTAAAATTTTGTTTTCTATCATTTTTTAGAGGCAGGCAACAACCTGAACAACTTTCAATACGGCTGCTTCTTTTCAGACCTGACCGGGTTAATGAAAAATTCACCTGATGCCAACCTCAATATGAATATAACAAGATAAATTTAAATTCTACAAGACTAGTTTTAAGTTTTGTGGACTAAATTTGCCTGAATTTTGATGCTTCATAAACCCCCAAAATATCTAAATTTTGAGTATGAAAGCCAAGTTCTTCCATTGCATTTTGAACATTTTTGTCATCTAGGTGCCCTTCAAAATCCATATAAAAATTGGTTTGATCAAACGTATTTTTTACTGAAAAACTCTCTAGTTTTGTCAAATTTATCTGGTTAGTTGCAAATCCACCTAGGCATTTATAAAGAGCTGATGGCTCACTTTTAAGCCTGAATAAGCAAGTAGTGATAAATTTTTTATTTTTAGTAAAGTCTGGTTGTATTACATTTTTTCCCATTATAAGAAATCTTGTTACATTCCCTTTTTCATCTTCCACATTTTTTTTTAAAATTTTAAGATTATAAATTTCTGCAGATAATCTGGAAGCAATAGCTGCAATAGATTTATCATTTCCATCAGCAAGATCTTTAGCCGACCCTGCAGTATCGGCCGAAATTATAGTCTTAAATTTATTTTTATAAATCATTTCTTGGCATTGACCTATTGCTTGGGCGTGACTTCTTACTGATTTTATATCTTTCATCTCAGCTTCTTGTTTTGCGATTAA
>Ga0209359_10000185_pt1 | contig 14462 bp, 12 predicted proteins | sample MarorgKNORR_S2LV_FD_188224 | JGI IMG/M metagenome (GOLD analysis project Ga0209359, IMG submission 188224) | Marine microbial communities from the Southern Atlantic Ocean, analyzing organic carbon cycling - Surface_A/KNORR_S2/LV (SPAdes) (version 2) | ecosystem: Environmental > Aquatic > Marine... | reverse complement strand
AAATTAAATTTTGAAACATTTGCTACTCAAGCTTATATTTATGCATCACAGGATCTCTTAGAAGCAGCTGCCTTACCATCTTTATTTTTGATATTCTGGGCATCTTTAATGATTTTTGTCACTTCTAAATATATACTTTTAGAAAAATAAGATTATATTAATTTAATGACTAAACCATTTTTTGAAATTAAAAATTCAACTTTCACAGCTAGCGAAAAAAATAAAGTTATAGATTTCAATTTAAAGATTGAAAAACAGGGTGAAATAATTTGCCTTCTTGGTCCTTCTGGTATAGGAAAAACAACTATTTTAAGATCTATAGCAGGCCTTCAAAAAATTGAAAAAGGGAAAATCTTTTTAAAAGATAAGTTACTATCCTCTACTAATATTAATATTGAACCCGAAAAAAGAAATATAGCCTTGTCGTTTCAAGATAATAGTCTTTTTCCTCACTATAATGTTTTAGATAATATTAATTTTGGTTTAAATAGAAAAGTCGAGTCTAAAATTGATATAAATATAGATGAATTAATCGACATTTTGCATATTAAAAATTTGAAATATAAGTTTCCACATCAAATTAGTGCTGGCGAAGCTCAAAGAGTTTCTTTAGCCAGGTCTTTAATGTCAGGTCCAGATTTGTTGTTAATAGATGAGCCTTTTTCTAATATTGATCAAAGTCTAAAAGGTGAACTACAATCAAACGTTAAAAAAATTCTTAAAAAATCAAATATTACGACAATTATGGTTACTCACGACTCTTACGAAGCTTTTTATATGGGTGATAAATGCGGTATAATCTTAGATCAAAAACTAGAACAATTTAATACACCATATAATATTTATCATTATCCTAAATCTATACAGATAGTAAAATTCTTAAATAGAGGAGTTTTAGTAGATGCAAAAATAATTAACAATGAAACACTAGAACATCCTGAATTAGGTGAAATTAAAGGAAATTTAATTAATAAATTTCCAGATGGGAAAAAAGTAAAATTACTTTTACAACCTGATGATTTAGAACATGACGACAAAAGTGAGTTAAAATTGGAAGTTGTTGATAGAAAGTTCAGGGGCACTGAATTTATTTACCTACTCAAAACAAATAACAACGAATTAATACCTATTTCAGTAGATTCTCATCATGGTCATTACCATGAAATAAAAGAAAAATTCGGTATAAAGAAGCCGATTTATATTGACCATTTAGTATGTTTTTAAGTAAATATATATAAATGTTATGAGCGCCCTTAGCTCAGCTGGATAGAGCATCGGTTTTCTAAACCGAGGGTCGGAGGTTCGAATCCTTCAGGGCGCGCCATTATATTAAAAATTGATTATGAACTTTTCATTAGAGATTACATCAAAAACTGAAATAATCCATCTTCCAAATTTGAAAGATGTATATATTACAATGTTACCTGGAACTGATTACAAAGAGGTTGTAAATAAAGCCAATGAATTAGTTCAATCTGGGTATAATCCAGTTCCTCATTTTCCAGCTAGATCTATCAAAGATTTTAACGAGCTAAAAGACTATGTTAATAAATGCAAAGATTTTGGTGTTAAACAAGCCCTAGTAATTGGTGGTGGAAGAGAACCCATTGGAAAATACCACTGCTCGTTGCAACTTCTAGATACAGGATTATTTAAAGGAATGAAGATAGGAATCGCTGGACACCCAGAGGGATCTCCTGATATATCCGATTCAGAATTAAAAAAAGCTATGAAAGAAAAAACACCTTTAGCAGATTACATTGTCACTCAATGGCTCTTGGATCCGGAGGTAATATCAAACTTTATTTCAAAACAAACACTTCCAGTTCATGTTGGAATAACTGGGCCATTAAAGATAAGTAGCCTACTAAAATTTGCGTCAATTGTTGGAGCAAAGAATTCATTAAACTTTCTTAAATCGAATACGACTAAAGCTTTGGACTTATTAAGACCGAACGACCCAAATGAGTTGATAAATAAACTTAAAAAAGTAACGACACATTTTCATATCTATACCTTCGGGGGTTTAAAAGAAACAAATAGTTGGTTATTAAAAAATAATTATGCCAAAGAAAAATAAAAAAACAAAAAAAACAAAATTAAAAGCAAAAAAAAAATTTAAATTAATCTCTTTAAAGACAGAGAAAATAAATTACGACAAAGTTCATCATGAAACTTCAGTAGATCAATCAGACAGACAAGTGCCTTATAATCTGAGACAAAGTGGCCCGACAAAAGTAGAGCTACTAATTTCTACAAGAGTAAGAAAATCTCCATATTGGCATTTATCTATGAAAGCAGGTTGCTGGAGAGCAACTGTCTACAATAGAATTTATCATCCAAGAGGCTACGTAAGGCCCGAAAAAGGTGGAGCGATGGTAGAGTATCAAGCAATTAAAAACCATGTAACGATGTGGAACGTTGCTGTGGAAAGACAAATACGAGTTAAAGGACCCGATGCTGAAAAATTTGTAGATTATGTAATCACAAGAGATGCAACTAAAATTTCTACAATGAGAGGCAGATATGTAATTCTTTGTAATTATAAAGGCGGTGTTTTAAATGATCCAGTTTTATTAAGAGTTGCTAACGATGAATTTTGGTTTAGTTTATCAGACTCAGATATCGGTCTTTATTTACAAGGTGTAAATTCAGATAAAAAATTTAATGTAGAAATTGATGAAATTGATGCTTGTCCAGTCCAAATTCAAGGACCTAAATCAAAAGCATTAATGAAAGATTTAATTGGCGATCAAGTAGATTTAGATAACATGCCTTTTTATGGTTTAGCAGAAGCTAAGGTTGGTGGCAGAAGTTGTGTAATATCACAATCTGGTTTTTCTGGAGAAGCGGGATATGAAATTTATTTAAGAAATGCAACTCTATATGCTGAAGATATGTGGAATTCAGTTTTAAAAGCTGGGAAGAAACATAAGCTAATGGTAATTGCGCCAGCTCATCACAGAAGGATTCAAGCTGGAATCCTCTCGTGGGGTCAAGATTTAGATCATGAAACTAATCCGTTTCAATGTAATCTGGGATATCAAGTATCTTTATCTGGAAAAGGTGTTTGGGAAAAGCAGGGTGATTATATTGGTAAAATCGCTCTTGAAAAAATGAAAAATCAATTACAAAACGGAGAAAAACCATATAAACTTCAATTAGTTGGATTTGAATTAGGCGGAAAACCAATTGAGGATTATGCAAATGACTTTTGGCTCATATCAAATACTGACGGGGGTAAACCTGTGGGATACTTGACATCACCTTGGTATCATCCTGAAAAAGGAACAAATATTGCAATGGGGTATGTTCCGTATGAAGGTCATTTAAGTGCAACTGGATTTCCAATAGGTAATTTAGGTAAAAAATATAAAATTCATTTACCAAAAAAATATTCTAATAAACCAGTTGATGCTGTTGTGGTATCTGTTCCATTCACGCAATCTTACAATGCTAACACTAGAGAAGTTTCCTAATTTTTATCAATTTTCATTAGTCTTATTTTTAATTGATTAGAAAGTTTGCTAAACCACTTCCGTTCTTCACCAGAGTTAGGAAGAACCTCACCGAACTCGATCATTTGATTAGGCTCTAGATCTAGTATGTACGCCCAAATTTTATCTTTTTTAATATTAAGATATTTTTTTATATTATCACGTAATTCTAAAATTAATTTATCTTTTAATTTTTTACTTCTTCCAGATCTAATATTTCCAAAAATAAATATTTCTGGTCCAGATATTTTTTTTCCACCAATAAAATGGTCATTTTTTTTGTTTTTTTTAAAAATTACTTGAGCGAAATATTTATTTGCACCAGTAATTTTCGAATGAATTCTAGTTATTTTATTAGCAATATTTTTTTTTTCTTTATTTAAAAGCTTTAAATTTGAATAATGAAAAAAATAAGTTGGCATCCTTAATTATAACTAAAAGTCTTTATAAATTTATAAATATTAAGGTTGTATAAAAATATATATGAGGTTATTTAAGAATAAATTACAATATATAGTGTAATTAACTGTCTTATTGAAATTAAAAACTAATTGAATGATAATAAAGCGTTTTGAAACTTAAATTTCAAAAATATTGTTAACAATAAGAGAGGAAATCATAAATATGATGAAATCAATTAAAAATTGGATTTTGATTATATTCGCATCTTCACTACTTATAGCTTGTGGTCAACAAGGTGGTGGATCTGGTGGAAAAAAATCAAAAACCTTAGATAATACTAAAAAAGCCGGTTTCGTAAAATGTGGAGTTTCACAAGGGCTTCCTGGATTTTCAAATGCTGATGCATCTGGAAATTGGACTGGTATAGACGTTGATGTATGTAGAGCTGTTGCAGCAGCTGTTTTAGGTGATGCTGACAAAGTTAAATATACTCCGCTTAGTGCAAAAGAAAGATTTACTGCTTTAACATCTGGTGAAATCGATGTACTTGCACGAAACACTACTTGGACATTATCAAGAGACGCTGACATTGGATTAACTTTTGTTGGTGTAAACTTTTATGATGGTCAGGGATTCATGGTTAGAAAAAATTCTGGAATCAATTCAGTGAACGATTTTAAGAATGGTATTTCAGCTTGTACAAATACTGGAACTACTACAGAGCTAAACATGAGAGACTTCTTCAATTCTAAAAACATCAAATATGAACCAATTGCATTTGAAAAAGCAGATGAAGTTGTTCAAGCTTATGATGCTGGAAGATGTGATACTTATACAACTGATAAATCTGGTTTAGCTGCTCAAAGAACTAAAATGAGCAACCCAGATGAGCACAAAGTATTACCTGAAACTATTTCAAAAGAACCATTGGGACCTGTTGTAAGACAAGGAGACTCGGTTTGGGAAGATATAGTTAGATGGTCTCTAAATACAATGATCGAAGCTGAAGAGTATGGTGTAAATTCATCTAACGCTTCAAGCCTAAAAGAATCAGACAACCCAGCTATTAAAAGATTAGTTGGTGCTGAAGGTGAATTAGGTGCAGCTTTTGGTTTAGACAATGAATGGAGCTTAAGAATTATCGAACAAGTAGGTAATTATGGTGAAAGCTATAAAAAACACATAGCTGACACTGGTATTCTACCTAACAGAGGTCCAAATGAATTATGGACAAAAGGCGGTATTCTTTATGTACCACCTGCAAGATAATTGCTAAAAAAACAAAAAGGGCTGGATTTATCCGGCCCTTTTTTTTATTCTTCCCAATAAATGAATTTTAAAAATTTTAAAATTAATTTTAAAAATAAAAGAGATTTAATTCCACAAGTAATAACTGTAGTTTTTATTCTCTTAGTTATTGCTTATTTTACGATGAATGCTCAAAATAATATGGGCAATAGAGGTATTTCTTTTGGCTATGGATTTTTATCTCAAGAGTCATCGTTCGATATTCAATTTTCTTTAATAGATTACGATGGGTCACATTCTTACGCTAGAGCTTTTTTAGTTGGGTTGCTAAATACAATTCTAGTTTCAGTAATTGGTATTTTTTTTGCAACAATACTTGGCGTCACGATTGGTATATCTAGACTATCGCAAAATTACCTAATTTCTAAAACTGCAGAATGGTACGTTGAAATTTTTAGAAATATTCCATTGATACTACAAATATTTTTTTGGTACTTTGCAGCATTAAGAGCTTTGCCGTTGCCAGAGAATTCTATTAATTTTTACGATATAAGTTATTTAAATGTTAAAGGCTGGTACGTTCCAAAATTCATATGGACAAATTTTAATATTTTTTTATATTCTATTATCGCTGCATTTGTTGTAATTTTCTCTCTAAATAGATATGCAAAAAAACGAAGAGATGAGTCTGGAAAACAAATTCCTACTCTTCTAATAAGCTTAGCAATTTTATTTATATTACCTTTTTTAACTTTTTTGATTGGTGGTGTTTCATTAACTTTTGGTATTCCAGAACTTGAACAATTATCTACAACAGTTTTTGTTTACAAAAATGGCGTAAGCATCATACCTGAATTAATTTCTTTAGCTCTAGCTTTATCAATGTATACTGCAACATTTATAGCTGAAAATGTTAGAGCAGGAATTCTGGGTGTCAGCAAAGGACAAAAAGAAGCTGCAGCCTCTATCGGTTTAACAAAGGGTCAAATCTTAAAACTTGTTGTAATGCCACAAGCTTTAAGAATAATAATACCTCCGACTACAAACCAGTACTTAAATTTAACGAAAAACTCATCGTTAGCTGCTGCAATTGCATATCCTGACATTGTTCTCGTTTTTGCTGGCACAGCATTAATGCAAACTGGTAGGGCGATTGAAATTATTTCAATCACAATGTTTACATACCTATCATTGAGCTTATCAATTTCTGTATTTATGAATTGGTATAATAAAAAAATGGCAATTAAGGAAAAATAATGAAATTAAGTTTTTTAAAACCAAACAAAGAAAAAATTAATAATTTTTTGATTTCCGGTAGTTTTTTAATTGTTTTAAGTTTAGCAGACGTAATAATAAACAATATTTTTGATATTAATTTAACAGCATTTTTACCTGAAAAATTAAGTTATTTTGCCCCTATTTTGCTAGGAACGATTGGGTTATATCTTATTAGAATTGAATTTAGTGGTAACAAATTATTAGATAAAATTAATACAAATTTTAATTCAAATAATTTTAACGCAATTCTTACACTTTTAATACTTTTTGCTTTAATTAAATTTATTCCCCCATTATTAAATTGGTTTTTCTTTGATGCTAATTTTCTAGGTGATACTAAAGAAGATTGTAGCGGTAGTGGAGCTTGTTGGGTTTTTATAAAAGTTTGGCTTGGTCGGTTTGTGTATGGTATGTACCCTGACTCTGAACAATGGAGAATAAACATAGCATTTATAATGCTTTTTTTGTTAGTAGGAGCTTCATTTTTTGTACCTGCAAAAGTTAAAAAATATTTCATTCTTTTTTTACTTTTTATTTATCCAATAATAGGTCTTAAATTAATATCTGGTGGAGATTTCGGTTTAAAATATATTGAGACTGGCGCTTGGGGAGGCCTATCTCTCACATTTATAGTTTCTGCTTTTGCATTAATATTATGCTTTCCAATAGGAATGTTTTTGGCATTAGGTAGAAGGTCAGATTTGCCTGCTATAAGATATTCATCAATAGGATTTATTGAGTTATGGAGAGGTGTTCCTTTAATTACCGTTCTGTTCATGTCAGCGGTTATGTTTCCAATGTTTTTACCAGATGGTACTTACGTGGATAAGCTAATTAGAGTTTTAATAGCGATTACTTTATTTGAAGCTGCTTATATGGCTGAGGTAATAAGAGGAGGATTACAAGCATTACCAAAAGGTCAATATGAGGCAGCAAAATCCCTAGGAATGGGTTATTGGAAAATGCATTTTTTAATAATTCTTCCTCAGGCATTAAAATTAGTAATACCTGGTATTGCCAATACTTTTTTAGCTTTAGTTAAAGATACTCCTTTAATATTTGTTGTTGGATTATTAGAATTAGCCGGGATGGTAAATCTTGCCAAAACTAACCCCAAGTGGCTTGGAATGGCTATGGAAGGCTATGTTTTTGCTGGTTTAGTATTTTGGATAATATGTTATGTTATGAGTAGATATAGTCAAAATTTAGAAAAAAAATTAAGCACTGAAAGATAATTAAATGAGTAAAATAATTGAATTAAAAAATGTTAATAAATGGTTTGATAAATTTCAGGCATTAAAAGATGTAAGCCTAGAAGTTAATCAGCAAGAAAAAATTGTGATATGCGGTCCATCTGGTTCAGGGAAATCTACTTTAATTAGATGTATAAATCGATTAGAGGAACATCAAGATGGGAAAATCATTGTAGATGGAAACGAAATTTCAGAAAACACAAAAGATATAGAAAAAATTAGAGCAGAAGTAGGTATGGTTTTTCAACAATTCAATCTTTTTCCTCATCTATCAATTTTGGATAATTGCACATTAGCCCCAATCTGGGTTAAAAAAATGCCAAAAAAACAAGCAGAAGAAATTGCAATGAAAAATTTAGAGCGAGTGCAAATAGCTGACCAAGCAAAAAAATTTCCTGGTCAATTATCAGGTGGCCAACAACAAAGATCTGCTCTTGCTAGAGCATTATGTATGGAGCCAAAAATTATGTTATTTGATGAACCAACCTCTGCGCTTGATCCTGAAATGATTAAAGAAGTTTTAGATGCGATGGTTGATTTGGCAAAAGCAGGAATGACTATGATAGTTGTAACTCACGAAATGGGATTTGCTAAAGAAGTAGCCGATAATATGATATTTATGGATGAAGGAAAAATAGTTGAAAAAGCAAAAACCAAAGATTTTTTTGATAATCCAAAATCTGAAAGAACTAAATTATTTTTGAGTCAAATTTTATAACCAATTTGGTATTTTAATATTTTTACTTTTGAGAAAGGTTTTATTATAAATCTTACTTGCATACCTTTCACCTTTATCACAAAGAATAGTCACAATATTGTTACCAGGACCCATTTTTTTTGCTAACTCTATGGCCCCTGCGATATTAATTCCTGAAGACCCACCTAATGCTAAATTTTCATTTTTTATTAAATCAAAAACAATTTTTAAAGCCTCATTATCATTAATTTGAAAAGCCTCATCTATAATTGCTTTTTCAAAATTTTTAGTAATTCTTCCTGTGCCAATGCCTTCAGTTATTGAATTTCCACTACTTTCAAGTTTTTTATGTTTTATATAAGAAAATAAACTTGAACCCATTGGATCTGCTAATCCAATTTTAATATCTTTATTCTTTTTCTTAAGTCCTATAGAAACACCAGCTAAAGTACCTCCAGTGCCAACTGAACAAATAAATCCATTTACTCTTCCAGATGTTTGTGACCAGATTTCTTCTGCAGTAGTTTGGATATGAGATTCTAAGTTAACCAGGTTATCAAATTGATTTGCCCACAAAACACCATTTTTATTTGCTTTAGAGAGCTTGTCAGCAATTTCTTTAGATAATTTGACATAATTTTTTGGATTACTATAAGGAACAGCTTTAACTTCAATAAGTTCAGCACCAAGTTTCTTTAAAATATCTTTTTTTTCTTTTGATTGTGTTTCCGGTATAACAATTTTTAGTTTTATATCTAATTCTCTACAAATAACTGCTAACCCAATTCCAGTATTTCCAGCCGTTCCTTCTATGACTGTTCCGCCTTTCTTAATTTTTTTATTTTTTAAAGCATCTTTAATTATAAATAAAGCTGCCCTATCTTTAACAGACTCTCCAGGATTCATAAATTCTGCTTTTCCGTAAATATTACAATTAGTCATTTCAGAGGCTTGTTTTAATCTGATTAATGGTGTATTCCCAATCTGATTTAATATTGAATTATCCATATCATAAAATATATGAAAAAAATTATTCTTTCAATTATTTTGTTTGTATCCACTTATACAATTTCACAAGGTCATATAGACCATTATAAAAATTATAATTATCTAGAGTATGAATTATTTAGAAACAACAAATTAATTGGGTATCATAAGTATAATTTTATAAAAGATGATAAAAAATTGTCTGTAATTAGCAAAGTAGAATTTAAAATAACTAAACTAAATATTGATTTGTATAATTATTTTGCTGAAAGCAAAGAGACTTATGAAAATGGAAAATTTATTAATTTTGAATCTAAGACTAAGCAGAATAAAAAAGATAAATACGTTAACATTTCACTTGATAAAAAAAAAAATAGTTTATTAATTGATGGATCGTCATATAAAGGTCCTACTGATATCGAAAATATAATTGGCACATGGTGGAATCACGAAATTGTTAAAGCTAAAGCACAGATTAGCGCGATTTCAGGTAGGGTAATTGAGCAAACAGTTACTTTTGTTGGCAAAGAGGATCTTATTATTAATGGAAAAACATATAAAACCCTTAGGTTTAATTTTAAATCCTCCGACAAAAACTTACCAGATAGTAAAAAATTAAACACAGACATCTGGTATGAAGAAAATACTTATCTATGGTTAAAAGCTGCCTTTGATAAAACTGGTTACTGGGAATATAGACTAAAAAAATTTGATTAAAAAGTTACTAATTCAGTCATTTTTAAAATTTATGTCAATAGTGATTATCTGTTTTTTAAAGGAAAATTAGTCAAAAAAAAATTAACCCAAGTTGAACTTTGCTATTGCTATATCTTGGGATTTAATGTTGAATAATTAAAAATTGGGAGTTCATATGGAAGATAACTTTAATATTCATTTAGGTAAAAAGTTAAGAATGCGAAGACTATCACTAGGATTAACACAAACAAAAGTTGCACAAGCAATAAACGTAACATTTCAACAAATTCAAAAATACGAAAAAGGGACTAATGGTGTAAATTCAAACAGATTAATGCAATTATCAAATTTTTTAAAAGTTCCAATAACCTACTTTTTTGAAGATTTTAAAGAATTTAAAAATGCTAAAAATGATTTTAATGAAACTGACGATTTAAACTATTCTTTTCTAAGCAAAACATTTGCAGCGTTATCTAAAACACAAAGAGAGAAAATTCTTCAGGTACTAAGAAACACAGTTAGCTTTGACAAAACAGGCTAATTATTTCTTGGCTCCTCGGGCAGGACTCGAACCTGCGACCAATTGATTAACAGTCAACTGCTCTACCAACTGAGCTACCGAGGAATAAATTGAACATACTTTTTTTTGAAAATAAAACAACATTTATTTGTGGAGGCCACGTCCAGAATCGAACTGGAATAAAAGGATTTGCAATCCTCTGCGTAACCATTCCGCCACGTGGCCTAAATCTACTATAAAATCTATTTAAATCATTTATCTGGTTCAATAAAGCAAAATCTATACCTTTTAGGTTTTATTCGATTTGATATAAAGTAAATAGGAATAATTCAAATAAAAATGGAATTTAAGAAATATAACCATATTGAAGAAGAAAAAAAAATATCCAAATTTTGGATAAGGAACGGCTGTTTTAAACCAAAGAAAAGTAAAAAAAACAAAAAATTTTCAATAGTTATACCACCACCCAACATAACTGGGCGACTTCATATGGGTCACGCACTCAACAATAGCTTACAAGATGTATTGGTAAGATTTAATAGAATGAAAGGACTTGAGACACTTTGGCAACCAGGTACTGATCATGCCGGAATAGCAACTCAAGCCGTTGTTGAAAAAAAATTAGAAAACGATGGTATAAAAAAAAATGATTTAACAAGGGACGAATTTATTAAAAAAGTTTGGGAATGGAAAGATGAGTCTGGTGGAATTATTTTAGATCAACTTAAAAAACTCGGTTGTTCATGCGATTGGTCAAGAACTAGATTCACAATGGATGACGATCTATCTAAGGCAGTTATAAAAGTATTCGTAGAACTTTATAATAAAAAGTTAATTTATAAAGATAAAAAACTTGTAAATTGGGACACAAAACTTCAAACTGCTATTTCTGATCTTGAGGTAATGCAAAAAGATGTACAGTCACAATTATTTTATATTGATTATGAAATAGAAAATTCAGATAAGAAAATTACTATTGCTACTACAAGACCAGAGACAATGATGGGCGATACTGCTGTAGCAGTAAATCCTAAGGATAAGAGATATACACATTTAATAGGAAAAAATGTTATAATACCTATAATCAATAGATCTATAAAAATTATTTCAGATGATTATGCAGATCCAGACCAAGGCTCAGGTGCAGTAAAAATAACCCCAGCTCATGATTTCAATGATTATGAAGTTGGAAAAAGGAATAATTTACAAACAATTAATATTTTTGAAAAAGATGGCAAAATAAATAAAAACGGAATAAATGGATTTATTGGTCTAGATAGATTTGAAGCTAGAAAACTTTTAATAGTTAAATTAAAAGAAAAAGGGAGTTTAGTAAAAATAGAAAATATAAAAAATAAAGTTCCTTATGGCGATCGTTCAAACTCAATTATTGAACCATTACTAACTGAACAATGGTTTGTAAATGCTAAACAACTTTCAAAAAAACCAATCAAAATTGTTAATGAAGGAAAAACTTCATTTTTTCCAGCTAGCTGGACTAAGACATTTTTTCAATGGATGAAAAATATTGAGCCTTGGTGTATTTCTCGTCAAATATTGTGGGGTCACAGAATACCCGCTTGGTATGATGAAAAAAATAATATTTTTGTTGCTGAAAATGAGAAAGAAGCTTTAAAGTTAGCTTACAAAAAAAATAAAAATAAAAATTTAAAATTAAAACAAGAAACAGACGTTTTAGATACCTGGTTTTCATCAGCCTTATGGCCTTTTGCTACTTTAGGCTGGCCAAAAAAAACTAAAGAACTAAATAATTTTTACCCAACCACAGTACTGGTTACAGGATTTGATATAATTTTTTTCTGGGTTGCCAGAATGTTAATGATGGGAAATTACTTTAACAATAAAACTCCATTTCATAAAGTTTACGTTCATGCTTTAGTCAGAGATGAAAAAGGACAAAAAATGTCAAAGTCTAAAGGCAATGTTATAGACCCATTGCAACTCATAAATGAATATGGGGCAGACAGTTTAAGATTTACTTTGATTTCAATGGCATCACCTGGAAGAGATGTAAAACTTTCAAAAGATAGAGTTGTTGGAAATAGAAATTTTATTACAAAAATTTGGAGTGCTAATAATTTTTTAGACCTTAATAATTGTAATATAAACAAAAAAATAAAAATTAGATCAATAAAATTACCTGTTAATCAATGGATTTTTTGCGAATTCATCAAGACACAAAATTTAGTATCAAAAAATATTGAAATGTTTAGATTCGATGAAGCAGCAAAATATGTTTATCAATTTGTTTGGCACTCTTATTGCGACTGGTATTTAGAATTTTTAAAACCCATATTTAATTCAAAAAATCTAGAGGAAATTAATGAGGCTAAGTTATTTTCTTCATATATGATGAGCAATATACTTAAAATTTTGCATCCATTTATACCTTTCTTTACTGAAACTGTTTGGTCAAAGAATAAATACAAAAAAATCTTTAAGACAGATTTAATATCATCAACCTGGCCAAGCTATAAAATTTTGCCAAAATTTAACAAAAACCACAAAAATATTAATGATTTAATAATTTTGATCTCAAATATTAGATCAACTAAAGCTGAACTAAAAATAACTCCTAAATTATTTTGTGATTTACACCTTCCAAAAGTGTCAAAAAATTTAAATAAACTAATTAAAGATAATTTTAGATTACTTAAAAACATTGGTAGAGTGAATAATGTTTTTAACGAAAAAATAAATAATCAAAACTCTATTGATATTTTAGTTTTAAAAGAAAAGATTTCACTTAATTTCAGTGAAGATATAGATCTCATATCTCAAAAACAACGAATTCTGGAAAAATTAGAAAAATTACAAAAACAGATAAACGCATTAAATATTAAGCTTAAAAATAAGGCATATATTAAAAATGCACCAAAAGATATTGTAGAAAATGACAAAAAATTGGTCAAGGAATTAATAGTTGAAGATGATAAATTAAGAAGTATTGTATCTAGTATAAACTAAAAATGCCAAAAATTAATAAAAACAAATTACCAAGTCGACACACTTCTTTAGGGCCTGATAGAGCACCTCACAGATCATTTTATTATGCTATGGGTGAAACCGAACAAGACGTTGCGAAGCCATTTGTTGGAGTAGTATCTACCTGGAATGAAGCCGCTCCTTGTAATACAGCCTTAATGAGACAAGCTCAATCAGTTAAAAGGGGTGTTAAGGAAAATGGGGGAACACCAAGAGAATTTTGCACTATAACTGTAACTGACGGTATCGCTATGGGTCACGAAGGAATGAAATCATCTTTAATATCAAGAGAAGTGATAGCAGACTCAGCAGAATTAACAGTTAGAGGTCATTGTTATGATGCATTAGTAGGAATTGCCGGTTGCGATAAGTCACTTCCCGGTTTAATGATGTCAATGTTGAGATTGAATGTCCCAAGCGTATTTATTTATGGGGGTTCAATTTTACCAGGTAAGTATAAAGGAAAAGATGTAACTGTAGTAGATGTTTTTGAGGCAGTTGGAAAACACTCTTCAGGCACAATGACCGCTGAAGAGTTAAGAGAATTAGAATTAGTAGCTTGTCCTAGCGCAGGAGCTTGTGGCGGTCAATTTACCGCAAATACTATGGCTTGCGTTTCTGAAGCTATAGGTTTGGCTCTACCTTACTCCGCAGGGACCCCCGCACCTTATGAAGAGAGAGACAAGTATGCATACGAAAGCGGTAAAGTAGTAATGAATTTATTAGAAAAAAATATAAAGCCTAGAGACATAGTTACAAAAAAATCTTTAGAAAATGCAGCAACAATAGTTGCAGCTACTGGCGGTTCCACCAATGCCGCTCTGCACTTACCAGCTTTAGCAAATGAAATTGGGGTAAAATTTGACTTAATGGATGTG
>Ga0209359_10000183_pt1 | contig 14548 bp, 6 predicted proteins | sample MarorgKNORR_S2LV_FD_188224 | JGI IMG/M metagenome (GOLD analysis project Ga0209359, IMG submission 188224) | Marine microbial communities from the Southern Atlantic Ocean, analyzing organic carbon cycling - Surface_A/KNORR_S2/LV (SPAdes) (version 2) | ecosystem: Environmental > Aquatic > Marine... | reverse complement strand
GAATATAGCAACATTAGATGCTACAACTAAACTAACAATAGAAAATGCTATATCTGATCCTCCAAATGATTTTGATGATTTAAATGTAGTAGGTCTTGCTACTGTAAACACATTATTTGTAGGTGCACATACAAAAGGTCTCAATATAATTGGTATTACCACTGGTCTTGCTGTACCAGGTATTTCAACTCTTGGTATTGTTACTGGTGCAACTTCATTACAGGCAACTGATGTTTATTCAAACTTCTTACATGGAAATGCCTCTGCTGTAACTGGTAGTCCAACTTTCACAGTTCTTACTGCAACTAAAGGATTAATTGGTGCTGGTGTAACCATTGATCAAAGTAATATTGATGCGGGTCATGTAACTGGTATTGTAACTGCTAAAGAATTTCATGGTGATGGATCAAACTTAACTAATGTGACTTCTACTGTTGCTGGTGTTAGCACTACAGGAACAGCTGGATTCAATCAATTGAGTGTAACTGGTGTTTCTACATTTACAGGTAACATTGATGCTAATGGTACTTTAGATGTTGATGGTCAAACAGATTTAGATGTTCTTAATGTTGCAGAACTTGCTACATTTACTGGTGCAATTGATGCTAATGGTGGTGGTAATATTACTGGGGGACTCACAGTAAATCAAGTTAATGTAACTGGAGTATCAACCTTTGCAGGTGTAGTGGATATTAATGCTAATGTTGTTGTTGGAACTGCATTGACCTTGGCAAGCACTGGAACAATAACAATTGGAACTGGTGCATCTATAAGTGGAGATACTTCTCGTGCTATTAGAGGAAGATGGGTATTGGGTGCTAATGGAACTAATCATTACACCTTTACTGGTATAGGATTCACTGTTACTAAAGATGATCCTGATCTTTATTTGGCAAGAGGTAATACTTATGAGTTTGTAAATAGCATGGGTGCTCATCCATTCAGAATACAAACAACTCAAAATGGATCAACTGGTGCAGCATATGGATCTGGTGTTACAGGTCAAGATGTTTCTAATGGATCATTAATCTTTGAAGTCCCATTTGAAGCACCTGATACCTTATACTATCAATGTACTGCACATACTGGAATGGGTGGAACTATATTTGTCTATCCAACTCTCAGATAAAACCCTATAAATAAAAAGAAAACCTAAAAATGGCAGCGATAATAACTGATCAACTGAGAATAGTAAATGCAAGTAACTTTGTATCTGGTGTGCAATCCAGTGCAAACTCTTACTATGCATTTATTGGTCTGCCTAATGCTGGAAATTATTCATCCACTTGGGATTCAGATCCTCCTGCACCAAAGGATGCATTTAGTCAATCTGATGATTACTATGATACTATGTTAGCAGTGAAAAGAATTAACTCCGCTGATATCAATCAGGTAGTTAGAAAGTTAAGATGGCAGTCTGGTGTCTCATATGATATGTGGAGAAATGATATTACAAGAGATAATGCATCTCAACCATCTGGTGCTTTTGATATCTATTCTGCAAACTATTATATAATCAACTCAGATTATAGAGTTTACATTTGTTTGTTTAATAATGCTAATCCTGAAAATAATAATCAGGGTGGTCCTTCATTAGATGAACCAACATTTACAGATTTAGAACCAAGATCTGCTGGTAGTAGTGGTGATGGATATATTTGGAAATATCTTTATACAATAAGACCAAGTGATGCGATAAAATTTGATTCAACTGATTATATTCCTGTTCCTGATGATTGGTTTACTAATGCAACATATACTCCTATAAGGGAAAATGCAGATGCTAGTGGTCAACTCAAAATTTGCACAATAACAAATAGAGGAGTTGGTCTTGGAACTGCTAATATTACATATACAAATGTTCCTATAATGGGAGATGGTCAAGGTGGTAAAGCAACTATTGTAGTTAACAATGATTCAAAAGTAGAAACAGTGACAGTTTCAGATGGTGGATCTGGATATACTTTTGGTAGTGTTGATTTAGTATCAGGTGGAGTTCCCACAGGAACTACAACACCTACATTTAATGTAATCATACCTCCACCAGGTGGACATGGAAAAGATATATATCTAGAACTAGGTGCATTAAATGCATTAGCATATGCTCGTTTTGAAAATGATTCAGAAAACCCAGACTTTGTTACTGGACAACAATTTGCTAGAATTGGTATTTTAAAGAATCCTCAAGCTCAAGGATCTGATGAGTTACTAATATCTGAAAAAGCAAGTGCTGTATATGCTTTAAGATTAACAGGTGCTGGATATAGTTCAGCAGTCTTTACTCCTGATTCTTTTATCACTCAGACAGTGGGTATTGGATCTACTGCTGTTGGTAGAGTGATATCATATGATCAAAATACAGGTGTATTAAAGTATTGGCAAGATAGAACAACTGCTGGATTTACATCCACTGGACTTGCTGAAGCTAACCCAATATATGGTTTTAGGGTAAATAGATTTTCACACCTTATAGAGGCACCTGGCACTGCTACAGGTGGAAGTTATACCATTAATGGTGGTAGTGTAGCTGTTGGTATTGATACTGGATTCCAAGGTGTCTCAACAGTGATAAATAATAGGACTTATTATTTGGGTCAGAATTTCGTCAGTGGTGTTGCTCAACCAGAAATTAAAAAATATTCTGGTGAAGTAGTATATGTGGACAATAGACCTTCTATTACCAGATCTAGTTCTCAAAAAGAGGATTTAAAAATAATCTTGCAATTCTAAAAAATCATGCCTAAGGAAACCAATTTAAATATAGCTCCCTACTTTGATGATTTTACGCCAGATAGTAACTACTATAAGGTGTTATATAAACCTGGTTTTCCTGTTCAAGCAAGAGAACTTACAACCATGCAATCTATCCTCCAGGATCAGATTGAAAATATGGGTAATCACTTCTTTAAAGAAGGTGCTAAAGTAATACCTGGTGGTACTACTTTTGAAGATACATTTCAGGGTATACAGATAGATGCTGAGTTTTTAGGAATTCCTGTAAATTTATACTTAGATCAATTAATAGGAAAAAGAATTAAAGGTGCATCATCAGGTATAACTGCTGAAGTATTATCATACATCACAGATGAGGAATCAGATAGAGGTAATTTTACTTTATATGTTGCATATAGAGAATCTGGTTTTACTGATGATGAATCAAATCAATTTTTTGATAATGAAATTTTACAAACAGTTGAAGATATAAGTTTTGCTACTACTTTTATAGCTGCAGGTGAAGGATTTGCAAGTACTATAGCAGCAGATTCAGCTACTGTAGGTATGGCATTCATAATGTCTAAAGGAGTTTATTTTTTAAGAGGACACTTTGTAGATGTTGATGATGCGGTTTTAATATTAGATCAGTATTCTAATGATTCAAGTCATAGAATTGGATTTAAAATAAAAGAAGAAATTATATCTGCAGATATTGATCCATCTTTAACAGATAACGCTCAAGGATTTAACAACTTTACAGCACCTGGTGCTGATAGATTTAAAATTACTGCTACTTTAGCAAGAAAAAATATTGATGAACTTAATGATGAGAATTTTGTTGAATTAACTCAAGTTATTAATGGTGGATTTGTAGGTGATAATATTAATACAGATTATAATTTCATTGGACATGAATTAGCAAGAAGAACATATGATGAATCTGGACACTATTATGTCAGAGATTTTACTACATCAGTTAAAGAATGTTTAAATGATGGAATAGGTAATAGAGGAGTTTATGAGGAAGGACAAATAACAGAGGGGGGAGATGATCCAAGTGATGATTTAATTGTATACAAAGTTTCACCTGGTAAAGGATATGTAAGAGGATATGAGGTTGAATTTAATCGTGCCACTAATATGGACGTTTATAAACCTAGACAAGTAAAAACAATACAAAATCAATCTATAAATTTTGGATTTGGTCCTTCATTTCAACTTAATAATGTTACTGGATCACCTACTTTAGGATTTAATAATAGTAATACAATAAGTTTAAGAAGTGAAAGAGTTGGATCAGAAAAAAGACCATCTAGCACTCATGTAGCAAGTCCAGCCACTGGTGCAAATAGAGTTGTTGATGCAGGTGCAGTTGGTGCAGCAGGTTCTGAAATAGGCGTTGCAAGATTATATGATTTTGCTTTAGAAACTGGTTCATATGACACTCAGAATGCTGCTATCAATCAGTGGGATATATCATTATGGGATTTGCAAATGTATACCACATTTCAAGTCAATACATCAGTAACATTAACAGTTCCTACACATATTAAAGGACAATCAAGTGGTGCTACTGGATTTCTCAGATACTCATCTGTTGGAACTGGATTTACTGCTTATGATGTAAAAGGAACATTCTTCCCTGGTGAGAGACTCTCATTTGATGGAGTTCCTGATAATGATAGATTTACAGTTGATGTTCATAATTATGAGTTATCTGATATAGGATCATTATATTCCAGTGTTGGAACAGCTAATACTTTTACAGCAGATGTAATTCCTAAAAAAGTTCTAAGTTTTGGTAGTGGAACTGTAGGTGCAGCATCATCAAATGCTACTTATCCTAGTGGTTTTTCTCAAATAACTAGTGCAGGTGATACTTTTGTTGGGATAGTAACTACAGGTAGTTTAGTTAGATATAAAAGATCAGGAAAAACATTACCTTCAATTAATAAAGTTATTGGTGTAAATCCTACTTCATTAACTGTTGTTGGACTTAATACTGTTGCGGGAATTCTTGATGGTGGAATTCCCACATCTCAAGAGGATGTATCTGATTTAGAGTTAGTTGGTTCTGAAATACAACAAACTGTAGGGTCAGGAAATAGATCTGATAATGAAAGTTTATATAGTGTTTTTCCTAAGAAAAATCTTCAATATGTTGATTTAATCAATTCTAGTCTTGTAATTAGAAGACAATTTGATGTAACCATAGCAGATAGTAAAACTAGTTTAGTTACTGCAGATGCTAGAGAAGTATTTTTACCTTTTGATGAGGAAAGATATACCCTAATAGATACAAATGGAAATACACTAGCAATTGATTCTAGTAAATTAAAATTAACAAATTCTAGTAAAACAGTTCAATTTGTAGGATTAAGTCTTGCTAGTGGTAATGCAAAGTTAATTGCAACTTTACGTAAGTCTAGTTTAGTAGCAAAAACTAAAATTAAAAAAGTATCTGAAAATCTTAATGTTATAAGATCATCTAATTCTGCTTCAGGAATAGGAGGAACAACTTTAAATGATGGATTAACTCATGGAAATTTTGCTTTTGGTACAAGAGTTCAAGATCAAATAATATCTTTAAATGTCCCTGATATTGTCAAAATATATGGTATTTTTGAATCATCTACTACAGATGATCCTGAGTGTCCTGCTATTAATATGGGATCTATAGATGGTCCTAGTTCAAATACAAATGATTTAGTTATAGGAGAGAGATTTGTAGGGCAAACTAGTGGTGCAGTTGCTGTTTATCTAGTTAGAAATAGTGATATTGGAATAGGTTTTGTTTACTTAAATGATAATGTATTTGAACCTGGTGAAATAGTTAAATTTAAAGATTCAAATGTAACTGCAACTGTTACTATTGTAAATTTTGGATCTAAAAATATAACTCAAAACTTTACTTTTCAGACAGGACAAGTTGGAGCATTCTATGGAGTATCTAATATTAGTAGAAAACCAGAAGTTCCCATACCTACTCACAAATTAAGAGTATATTATTCTAGAGGCACATATGATGCTAATGATACAGGTGATATAACACTAGTCAACTCTTATGGTGGATTTGATTATGGTAAAGAGATAACAAATGTCAATGGAAACAGATTATCAGATTTAGTTGATGCTAGACCTGTAGTAGGAGAATATACAGTCGCTGAGGGAGCAAGATCACCTTTTGAATTTTTTGGAAGAGACTTTGATGATAGTTCCAATAGTGGTGCAAGACATAGTTCTAAAAACATCATAGCATCTGATGAATCTATGACTGTTGGATTTAACTATTACCTACCAAGAGCAGATAGATTATACGTTGATAGTACTGGACTTTTAACTCATGTATATGGAACACCTGCAGATGATCCTAGATTGCCTCCTGAAGTAAATGGAGCAATGAATATTGCCAATGTTTTCTTACCTGCATATCTTTATAAAGTAAGTGATGCAAAAGTAAAATTCATACAACATAAGAGATATCAGATGTCTGATATTGCTAAAATTGAACAAAGAGTTAAAAATTTAGAGTATTATACTTCTTTAAGTCAAACTGAATCTGACATAATGAATAAGTTCATTCCTGATGCAAATGGACTTAACAGATTTAAATCTGGAATTTTTGTAGATAATTTTACAGATCTAAAACCTCAAGATACTTCATCTGGTGTTAGAAACAGTATAGACAAAACAGAGGGCATACTGAGACCATCTCATTATACCACTGCTCTTAATATGCAAATTGGTTCAAATGCTATTTCAGGAATAGGTGATGGACTTGCTACTGATTCAAAATTTGCAACCATATCAGGAACTGGTGTTAAAAGAACAGGTTCTTTACTAACCTTAGATTATGATGATGTTGCATTTCAAACACAACCATATGCTACCAGAGTAGAAAGTGTAACCTCATTTTCTGTTGTATTTTATAGAGGAAATATTGAATTAGAACCAGATACTGATATTTGGATTGATGTTACCAAGATGAAACCAAATGATGTTATGATGGAGGGTTCATTTGAAGGTGTTGCTGAAGCATTAAATGCAGAAATCACTACTGCTGCTGATGGTTCCAGAATGGGAATCTCACCTGTTCAATGGAATTCTTGGGAAACAGTTGGTGTTAATATGGATGTTGGATTGTCTAATAAACAACAAACATTCCAAAATGCTTCTGGAAATAATAATAATGCTGCAGTTCAAGGTTTATTAGATGGTATTAATGTAGGTAATCAACAAATACTTGATCCTAGTGATGCAGTTGTTAATAACATTACAGCAAGTGGTTCAATTTCTCTTAATCAACAGAGATCAGGAACACAAAAAACTGTTATTGAAAAAATAGATACAGAATCTTTAGGAAGTAGAGTTGTAAAAAGAGATATAATCAATTTCATGAGATCTAGAGATATTCAATTTACTGCTAAAGGATTGAAACCATATAATAGAATATATGCGTTCTTTGACGGTGTTGATGTCACTAAATTCTGTGTTCCTAAGTTAATTCAAATTGAAATGGTGAGAGGAACATTTAGACCTGGTGAAACTATAAGAGGTTTCATGTCTAGAAGAATCAGAAGAAGAAAGAGCTTTGCTTCTCCTAGATTTAGAGCTAGACTTGCTATACCAAGACATAAATCTGGACCACATCGTGGTGGTGGAGGTGGTCTTAATAACACATTTGAAGAATTCGCACTCAATCCATATGATAAGAGTCCTATTCCTAAAGATTATAGTGGATCATCTAATCTATTAAACATAGATTGTGCTTCTTTAGCATCTGATGATTCACCACAATTTGATGGATACATTGCACCAGGAATGATTATCAGAGGTAGAAGCTCAAGAGCATTGGCTAGAGTTACTGAAGTTAGATTACTCCCAGATCAAGGTGGAACATTAATAGGAACTTTCCATGTTCCAGATTCTCGCTCATCTGCTAATCCAATCTTTGAAACAGGAACTTCAACATTCAAATTAACAGGTAGTCCAACAAATTCTATAGTAGCAGGTACATTTGATACTCAAGCTGAAGAGAAATTCTACTCTCAAGGTACTGTGGATGTAACTCAAGAATCAACTCTTTCTTTAAGAAATGCTAAAGTTGAATCAGACTCTTTTGAAGAGAGGCAAACAACAGGTGACACATCAAATCACTCTACAATTCAAACAGTTAGTGGTTTTGATGTTATAACTAATGTTACTCAAGAAGTTACAGAGATAACAAACATTACAAATGAAATAACTAATGTTACTAACATTACTAAGGTAACTAATGTAAACAATTATGGATATCAAGGACCAAGGAGAAGAGGAAGAGGTGGAAGAACAGGAAGAAAAGGACGTGGAAGAAGAGGTGGTAGAGGAAGAGGCGGAAGAGGAAGAGGCGGAAGAGGTGGAGGAAGAGGTGGCGGAAGAGGTGGTGGTTGCTTTATGCCTGGCACCTTGATGACACTTGCAGATGGTTCTCAAAAGAAAATAGAAGAAATTAAAGTTGGTGATAAGTTATTAGGTTTATCTAATAATATTAATGAAGTAAAGGTAGTTTTAAATCCTAAAACAAACGGAAGAAAATTAGCAAACATAAACAATAAGGGTTACTTTGTGACAGAAGACCACCCATTTATGACAACTGATGGTTGGAAATCTTGTAATGAAGACATGTCTAATAAAAACTATCCTGACCTAGAAGTTAATCAGTTAGAAATTGGTGATGAAATAAAATGTAAAGGAAATGAAGTTGAAGAAATTACTTCAATAAAATTTAAAGAAGTTGATGTTCACACTGACTTGCATAACTTTACATTAGATGGTGATCACACATATATTGCTAATGATTATGTTGCACATAATAAACGTGGTGGAAGAGATCCATTAGCACAAACATTTATGGTGACTGATGAGACAGGTGTATTTGTAACTAAAATTGATCTATATTTCCAAGCAAAAGATGATCAAATGCCTGTTAAGTTCCAAATTAATACCTTAACTCAAGGACAACCAACTGATGAAGTTCTTCCATTTAGTGAAGTATTTAAAGAACCAAGTCAAGTAAATGTTTCTGAGGATGCTAGTGTTCCAACTACCTTTGAATTCACATCTCCAGTTTATTTGGAACCTGACATGGAGTATGCATTAATTCTTAGGAGTAGTGTAACAAATTATAAGGTATGGATATCAAGATTAGGTGAAGCTGATATTAGTTCATTAGACAGTGAATCTGGTAGAATTATAGTGTCTAAACAACCAATAGCTGGATCCTTATTCAAATCACAGAATGCTAGTACATGGACTCCAAGTCAATATGAAGATTTAAAATATACTCTATACAGAGCAGACTTTAAAGATGAAGGTTCTGTATCATTCTATAATCCTACATTACCAGAAAATTTAGAAGATTTACCTGACAATGGAATAATATTCAAACCTAATAAGGTAAGAATTGGATTAGGTGTTACTTATGTTCAATCTGGAACTTTACCTAATGCAGCAGGTGTTACTCTTGAAGCACTAAAAGTTGGTAATACTGTATTCCAAGCAAACAGTAATGCAATTAGTTTTGAAAGTATTCCAAATGGATCTTTAGTTGGATTTGCTGGATCAATTAGATCTACAAAAGGATTAGGTTATGAAACAGCAGCAAAAGCTTTAGTAAGTACTGGTAGTAGTTTACCAATAACTAATGCAGGTATTGGATATACACCTCTAGGAACTCAAACTCCTGGTGGAGGAACAGCTCACTTTACATTTGCTGATGTTGCTGCCACATCTGTAACTGGATTGGGTCAAAATGCAAAATTTGACATTCATATACAAGATGGTGTTGCTGTTGCTGCCACATGTACAAATGGTGGATCAGGTTATACTGCTGGTGATGTTTTAACAATGGATCTTGGTGAAGGTAATGGTGAGGGAATTAGAATAACTGTTGAGGATTCTAATATAGATTCATTCAATGAATTAATATTGACAGATGTTCAAGGTGATTTTGATACAAGTGCAAGTGCTTATTCACTAAGATATGTTGATAATGCTCTTGGAATAGGAACAGTTATTAACTGGAATGGATCAGCACCAATAGAAGTAAAACCAACATCTGCCACAATTTCAGATGGTGATGATGGACTTCATCTAAAAATTAGAATGAAGAATCATGGAATGTATAATTCAATTAACCAAGTTACACTAACTGATATTGAAAGTGACATAGATCCATCTAATTTGACTCAGGATTATAGTTCAACAAGCACTGCTAATCTAAGTATTCAAGTTGGATCAGCATATACTACATTTGAAGGATTGACTGTTGGTGCAGCACAAACTGGATATATTCGCATTGATGATGAGATTCTTGGATATACTGGTGTAAGTGGTAATACTTTGACTGGTATTAGTAGAGGGGTAGATGGAACTGATCAAGAAGAACATGATAATGGAGATGTGGTATTTAAGTATGAATTTGGTGGAGTATCATTAAGAAGAATTAATAAGACTCATGATTTAGGTGATGTTACTATTGTGACTGACCCAATAGGTATAGATTATTATCATGTTAAAATTGATCCTACATCTGATGGTCTTAACAGAAGTTCTGCTCAATGGGATCCAACTGATGCATCTACTAAGTTACCACTCAAGTTTAGAACTGAAGGATTTGGTGGAGGTCCTCTAGCAAGATCAACATATAATATTCCTTTCTCTATAATGATACCTAAATTTGAGACTCTAATACCAGGAGCCACAGGTATTATGGCAAGAGCTAGAACTGTGACTGGAGGATCAGTAAATGGTAGTGAACCAGCATTTATTGATCAAGGATTCACTGATGTAAATTTATTTGAACCAAATTATTTTGATTCAGTAAGACAAGTTGCATCTCAGGTAAATGAAAATAATTATCTAACTGGTTTACCAGGGAATAAATCTCTATCTATGTTAATGACTATGGATTCAAGTGATAGAAGAATAACTCCAATGATCAATTTAGATCATTCTGCTATTACATTTATCAATAATAGAATTAACAAACCAGTATCAAATTATGAAGATGATCTTAGAGTTAATGGTGTAAGAGAAGATCCTGATAGATTCTTTTATGTTACTAAGAATGTAGTTTTAGAAAATCCAGCAACTTCCCTAGAAGTTATCATAGATGGATATGTTCCTGATTTATGTGATCTCAGAGTTTTCTATGCACTTAATCAGGATAAAAAATTAGATGATGTAATCTTTACTCCATTCCCAGGATATAAGAATTTAAACATTAATGGAAAGATTATCAGTCAAACTAAGAGTGATGGTCAATCTAACTTAAAAGTTCCAAAGGTAGATCAGTATGTTCAAACACCAACTCTAGATTTATTCAGAGAATATTCATTTACTTCTGATAATTTATCTCCATTTGCATCATTTAGAATTAAGATTGTAGGTACATCAACAAATGCTGCTGTAGTTCCTCAACTTAGAAACCTTCGTGCAACTGCACTTGCTTAATTATGGCTTTAATACCTGTAGAAAATCATGCTGAATTGTTCAGAGATAGTGTAACTGGTGCTATTGTAAACAAAAGTACATCTGACTTTGAAAGATACAATAACACCAGAAATAAAATGCTTTCTAAAGAAGAAAGAATTAATCATCTGGAACAAAAGGTAGATAATTTATCAGATGATATTGGTGATATTAAATCAATGCTTCAATCATTCTTAAGTAATAATAATGGCCAATAATACAATTACTTTTGATCCAGCTGCTGGAGTTTCATATAGTACTAATTTAACAATTAATACTGGAGCAAACTTTAAGTCAACATTTAAGGTTGTAAAACCAGATAAATCTGCTTTTAACTTTACTGGATATAGTGGATCATCTCAGATGGTAAAGTCTGTTGCAGTTGGTGCTACTAATCCAGCTACAGCATCATTTACAGTAGGATTCACTAGTGCTGCTGGTGGTGAATTAAATTTATCAATGGGTTCCACAACAACAAGAGCAATTAAACCAGGTAGATATGTATGGGATATGTTAGTTAGTTCAGGATCAACAATTTACAGATTAGTAGAAGGGAATGTGTTGGTGTTAGGAGGTATATCCTCTGCTCCATAAATAAGTTAAAGGTAATAGTGTATAAATGGCTCAACCTGCTTCAAGACAAGATTTAATTGACTATGCATTAAGACAGAATGGAGCTCCTGTCTTAGAAATTAATGTCGCAGAAGAACAGTTACAAGATTTAATGGATGATGCTATTCAGTATTATCAAGAGAGACATTATGATGGTATAACTAAAGTATTTTTAAAATATAAAGTAACTCAAGAAGATATAGATAGAGGTAAAGTAAAAGATCCAGCTCAAGGTGGGCAAACTGGTATTACTACCACAACTGCTACTACTTCTATTAATAGTGTATCAACAAGTTTTGATTACTATGAAAACAGTAATTACTTACAACTTCCACCTAATATAATTGGTATAGAAAAAATATTTAGATTTGATAGTTCTCAAGGATTAAGCATGACTAACATGTTTAGTTTTAAATATCAATTAGCTCTCAATGACATGTATAATTTTGGTAATTTTGAACTATTGGGATATGCAATGGCATTGACTCGTTTAGAAACTATTAATTTTCTTTTAAATACTCAAAAACAAGTTAGATTTAACATAAGACAAAATAGACTATATTTAGATATAGATTGGAATGAAATAAGTGCTAATGATTATTTAATTATAGATTGTTCATCTGCAATCAATCCTGATGATTTTACCAATGTCTACAATGATCCATTTTTAAAAAGATATCTATCAGCATTAGTTAAAAGACAATGGGGTTCAAATTTAATTAAGTTTCAAGGTGTAAAATTACCTGGTGGAACTGAATTAAATGGTAGACAAATATATGATGATGGACAAAGAGAAATAGATGAAATAAGAGGACAAATGTTGAGCACCTATGAGATTCCACCTTTAGATTTCATAGGATAATGATATGGCACTTAATCCCTATTTTTTACAAGGATCTCCTAGTGAACAAAATTTAGTTCAAGATCTTATTAATGAACAGTTAAAGATATATGGTGTTGATGTATATTATATTCCTAGAAGATATATTGCTAAGAACACTGTAATCAGAGAGGTTGTAGAATCTCAATTTGATAGCGCTTATCCTATTGAAGCATATGTTGACAGTTATGAAGGATATGGTGGTCAAGGGACTTTGCTATCAAAGTTTGGAATACAAAATATAGATGATTTAACTTTAATCATTTCAAGAGAAAGATATGAAAACTATATTACACCTTTAATTAAAGATGTTCCTAATATTGAATTATCAACCAGACCTAAAGAGGGTGATTTAATTTATTTTCCACTAGGCGATAGATTATTTGAAATCAAATATGTTGAGCATGAACAACCATTCTACCAACTCAAGAAAACATATGTTTATCAGTTGAGATGTGAACTATTCAGATATGAGGATGAGGTTATTGATACTGGTGTTGGTACAATTGATGATGAAGTAGAACAACTAGGATATATTCAAACACTGTCTCTAATAGGAGCAGCAGTTACTGCAACTGCTACTGCAACTTATGTTGCTAGTGGAGCAGTAGATAGAATCACAATAAAAAATGTAGGAACAGGATATAAATCTTCTCCTCAACCTTTGATTGGTATCTCATCAGCACCTAGTGGGGGAATATCTGCTGTTGGTATTGCATCTATATCTAATACATTTATTGACTGTGATACTGGACTGACTGATGGAAAGATAGTTGCAATTAATTTATCAAATGCAGGTGCAGGTTATACTGAAGCACCAATGATTACAATTCAGGATCCTGAAGGAACAGGTGTGGGTGCTGCTGCCACAGCTGGTATTACAACCATTGGATCTATTGGTGTAGTATCAATAGTAAGTGGTGGTTCAGGATATACAACCAGTCCATCATTCACAGTTGCTGGAAGTGTTGGTGTTGGAACAAGTGCAAGAGGTATTGGTCTAATCAATGCTTCTGGTATAGTAACTGCTGCTTATATTACTAATGCAGGTTCAGGTTACACAGCAATTCCTACCATAACATTTGATGCACCTACTGCTGCTGGTTCTGGTATTGGAACTGGATCATATGTCTTTAATGAAATTATTGAAGGTCAAACATCTGGTGCAACAGCAAGAGTTAAGGAGTGGAATGCCACAACTAATAAGTTAGAAATATCTGGTATATCATCTAACTTCCATAATGGGGAACAAATTATAGGACAAAATTCTGGTGCTAAATTTGCTATATTCAGTGTTAATACTGATGATGAAGTATCTGGATTTGCTGAAAATGATGTAATACAGTCAGAGTCTGATAGTATTATAGATTTTACAGAAACAAATCCTTTTGGAATGCCCTAAAATAAAATCGTTAAATAGTACTGTATTGGTATAAGATAATGTTTGAGTATTTTTACAACGAAGTTTTTAGATCTGTAATTATTGGATTTGGATCCTTATTTAATGGAATTGAAGTTAAAAAGTCAAATTCCATAATTAAAGTTCCATTAGCATATGGTCCAACACAGAAGTTTTTGGCGAGAATGCAACAAGAGGCAGATTTAAACAAACCTGTTTCTATTACACTCCCAAGGATGTCTTTTGAGTTCTTAGGGCTACAGTATGATCCAACCAGAAAGTCAACTCAAACACAAACAATAATAAATCAAACTCCTGATGGAGCAAATGTGAAAAAGAACTATCTCCCAGTTCCATACAATATGAGATTTGAGTTATCAATCATGACTAAGTTAAATGATGATATGCTTCAAATCATAGAACAGATACTT
>Ga0209359_10000182_pt1 | contig 14554 bp, 16 predicted proteins | sample MarorgKNORR_S2LV_FD_188224 | JGI IMG/M metagenome (GOLD analysis project Ga0209359, IMG submission 188224) | Marine microbial communities from the Southern Atlantic Ocean, analyzing organic carbon cycling - Surface_A/KNORR_S2/LV (SPAdes) (version 2) | ecosystem: Environmental > Aquatic > Marine... | reverse complement strand
AGCACCGTGTTTATCGGCTATTGTTCTGGCTACACTTTCAAAACTTACAGAAGATCCTGTACCAATATTCCATATATCTGTCTTATCAACACTAAACATTTTTTCATGTACTTGACATAAGTCATCTACACATACAAAGTCTCTTTTGTAATCTTCACTATTTTCAAATACGTTAATAATTTTTTCTTCTTTGGCTTGTTTTGTAAATTTAGTGTACGGACTTGCTTGATTTCCTTTATGATTTTCATAAGGACCATATACATTGAAGTATCTAAATCCTTGTACAATAACATTAAAGTCGTTTATATGCTGTTTAACAAATCTATCTAACAGATACTTGCTCCATGCATAAGGACTCTGTGGTAGCAATGGTCCATCTTCTGTAAAGTGCGTAGTTGGACCGTATACACTAGCACTAGAAGCATATTGAATATTTGTACCCATAGTATCACATGCTTGTAACAGTCTCATACTATTTTCAAAATTATTTGCCATTATTTGTTCAACATCAGTACATGTTGTATCAGTAATAGCACCAAGGTGTATTACCCAATCATATGCACTAGGATCAGGAACGGCATTTTCCATAAACTCCCAACCTTCAACTTCGTGTCCTTTATTAATTAAATATTGAGAAATATTTTGACCAATAAAACCTTTGTATCCTGTAACTAATATTCTCATGAAAAGTCCATTCTCCATGGTAACATAGTATAACCCATTGGTGATAGAACATACGTTTCAGTACAGTAAAGTATGACTAATGCAAATATGCCTCTAGCCCACCAAGGCCATTTCTTTATATTGTTTACTAATGGTCCTAATACCCATTCTAGTAGTCTATTATATGCTCCCCAAAAACGATCACTAATACTATAAGGAGGAGTTTTCAATATTATTAGAGCAAAAGCTATCCACCAAACCCATATTGGATGTTCTTCACTTACACCATATCCAAACATAAAAGGTAAAACTAATGCTGTTAGATATAGTCCTATATATTTTCTTAAATGTTCCATTAGTTTTCCATTCTTAATTTTACTCTACGCAAATCGCTTACAGGATTACATGCAGGTATATCATTATACTTTTTATAATACATGCAAAGCATTTGCATTTCTGCTTCTTTTACAAGACTATTATGCATTGGCAAATATGCTTGATACACATATTTTATATTTTCTTTACCAAACTTTTCTTTGAATGCTGTACCACAACCATAAGGTGATAACCTTTCGTTTTTTACAGTACCTTTAAAATCTGTTCTTCGTCCTAGCATACAATTTCTAGTAGTAGCTCTACTCTCACCAATATAAATTACTTCTGACTGTAAAATGTTTACTGTGTTTGGAGAAGTATTTTTAAAAATTCCATACATATAACACCCTGCGTCTTTCTTATCAAAACCCCAGTCTAAATTATATTTTTCATCAACATGATGCCATCTAGTAAAATTATTAAATGGCGGAATGTCATATTCAAAACTTTGTGTAGTTAAATAATCTTTGCCACCATGTTCTAATACTTTTTTCATAGTGTATGCAAAGTCTTCTAAGTTATCTATACTAGTAAAAATTTTTACTAGCTGATCTTTTTTTAATCCGTGTCCGCCCGAACCCTTAACTATATTTTCTGCAAGTATTTCAGCTTTCATGATTTGCCTTCATTTTATCTATAATTTCAGTTGTGCTATGTCCTTTAATAGTTGGAAAAATTACAACATTCGATATCTCATGTCCTACTACTGTTTCAACAGTATAATCTCCACCTTTTACAATTATATTAGGCTGTAAAGTTTCAATAATTTTTAAAGGAGTGTCATCGTCAAACACTATTACTTCATCAACCCACGGTAATGTTTCTAAGTTCTTCTTACGAACTTCTGCACTATTAATTGGTCTGCTATTGCCTTTTAATCTCTTAACACTAGGATCGCTATTAATTCCTACTATAAGTTTTTTTCCTAATGTATTAGCATATCTTAATAATTCTAAATGCCCTGTGTGTAGTATATCAAATACTCCGTTAGTCCAAACTATACCTTGATTTAAATCTTCTTGCTTAAGAATGTATGTACCAGAACGACTTACGCTTTTAGTTGAACCTTTTATAGCAATCTGTAAACATTTTTTATAACTATATTCTTTTGTAAGTCCATAAACAAATCCTGCTAAAAAACAATCTCCAGCACCAGTAACATCTGAGACTTCAACTTTTTCTACAGGTACATTATACTTAATATTATCTATTGTAGCAACTACATTTCTGTCAGCATCTGTAGTAATGATATTGCCTTTCCATCCTTTAAAATCAAAATCAATTAATTCTTTTGCATTAGGCTTTACTAACCATGCATCTTGATAAAATTGTGCATTACGTTTAGGATCTACAATAACTTTACAACCTTGGCTATTAATATGTTCAATAATTTGCTTTGCATTATCTAACACACCTTTGTTGTAATCACTTAATATAACATATTCATATTGAGAAAAGTCTGTATCGATAACTTGTTTAAGTACAACTTCACCATCTGCTTGCTCATCTTCGTCTAGTCTAGTTATATAATGCCCGTCAGATATAATTCTAGTTTTTGTACTGCGAGGTTGCATTGTATCAAACAATGTAACATCTACACCTAAACTTTTTAAATTTTCAAAAACAAGCCCTGCTCCTCCAAGCGAAGTTGCAGAATTTGTAATATTAACCACTGGCACAGGAGCCTCAGGACTAATTCTTGAACTAGTGCCGTAGATATATTTGTCAGTTATTATATCACCAAATACTAAAACCTTCATACACTCATTTTACTTTCTATTAATTTAATTGTCAAGTAAATTAATTGTTTCGAACACAGTTTCTAATTTAGTTAAGTTAGCTTTGCTTTGTAACGTATTACGCAACCCTAAATGTAAAGGTTTAGGCCAGTTACGGAAACTACACCATGCATAACCGCTGTGTTCATTATTTAATTTAGGAATAAATTCACTTTTTATTACACACAAGTAAGTATGAAAGTGAAAGTGTGCATCATTAGATACAAAGGATTCTAGTGGTAGCACCTTTTTAATTTCAGGCACACTACCAATTTCTTCTTTAATTTCTCTTTGTAGTCCTTCAAAAGGAGTTTCTACGCCTTCATTTGTACCTCCTACTAATCCCCATAATCCGGCTTTTTTACCGTTAGATCTAAATAGAAATAAAAATCTATGAGTATCAAGAGTGTAGAAGAGGGCACCGCTACATACAATGTTATTCATATAAGTAATTATCTTAAAATACTATACGCCAGGTGCCGTCTGGATATTCACCTTCGAACGATAATACCCATTCAAAAGTGTCCCATTTATATTGAATGCCTGTATTTAGGTTGGTAACATATGTTACATCAGTAAGTTGGTCTGTTTTAGTAGAAGCATCAAATACAATTACCCATTTAGTACCATCCCATTCACATATATCGTTTTCATTAGCAATGAAGTCAGTACCATCGGCATTTTTCCATGCATCTGGTCCATCTACGTTTATAGTAGAACCTATTGCTCCTAAAAGTAGAATCCTATTTCCTGCTGTCTTTAAAGTAGTTGGATTTGTTTTTGTAGGATCTAGTATGTAATCAATTTTTGCTTTTTCTTGTAATGTACTAGTAATAATAGTATCACTTGGTAAAGTATCGGTATCCCAATTTACTACTGCTTTAGTATCGTCTGTAGGATCAATAGCAAACGTACCTACAATATCATTTGAAAGATCCTTTCTAGATAATCTAATTTGTGATAAACCTGTCCTAAAGTTTCCAGGAACTGCATCTAAGTAAGTTGTCCATAGTGTATTTCCAACTATGCCTTTATTAATTAGTTGTAACGTATTATTTAAAACAAGTAGATCATGTCCTTTATGGGATATGCCATAAACTGCATCAGCAGTTCCTCTTTTTACTTTACCAGTCTGTGTAATGTGTTCTATTTCTCCTGTAGGTAAAACTCCGACCCTGCCATGTACTTCTGTATGGTCTGTGTTAAGTTCTGGCATAACAGTATCTTGACTATCAAAGTCTGAAGATAGTTCGCTTTCTATTTGATTACCAAAGCTATCAAAAATCTTGTCTGGATTAATATTATTAATGTTTCCTGTTTCATCAAATATGCTTGTAATAATATTTGTAATGACGCCGAGTCTTTTTACTTTAGTAGGAGGTGAAATATAAATTGGAGCTGTAAACCCTAATGTGGCAACATCAATTTCTGATTCAGTACCAGTTGGTATAGATCTGCTGCTAAAACTTATTTGATCTAAATTTACTACACTTAAACTAGTCCAGTCGATATAATTGTCTGTAGTCTGTATTTCTAAACTAGGATTAAACAACATTAAAATTTGTTCTAATATTTGTAACTTTTGATCTGTATTTGTACTCCATATATCACAGTTTACTGATAATGTGTAAGGTGTAGGCATTAATCTTTCTACTGTATAATTTTTTCCTGATTCATTTAAGTATTCTTTACCTTGTGCATCGTAGGCTCTTTCTCGTACATTAACTTTACTAATAAAACTTGCATCAGCTAATAGAGCAGTATTCATTTCAATACCTGTAACGTATACTCCCATTCTTGGCGCACTAGGAATCTTATTTTCAGAATTTTCTCTAATTATGCTTCCGACTTGTCTTGTAATGTCACCATACATAACAGGAATTTGTGTAAGTTTTTTGTCGCCGTCTTCATAAGAAAAATTACTCATAAGTCTAATCATTTGAGTTAGGTATCTTCTTATTTGGCCATCGTAAAAATGTTGCATTTATATTACACCTTAATTATCTGGTTTAGCTTTAAGTGCTTTTGACAAGCTCTGTCGTTCTTTAACTGTTTCGCCGCCAATTGTATCTGCGTTAGTATTGTTTACAAAGCCGCCTTTTAGTGTAGATCTATCATCTGTCTGTGATAATGTCATACGCACACCATCTTCTAATTTAACCCAACGATTCCCGTCATATTTAAATAATCTGTTTGGCAAAAAATCTGTCCTTAAAAAGTAATCATGTGTTGATGGTTCAACAGGAAAACTAATTCCATGACCAAATGTCTCTCCATTTGGCGGTAGCCCATCACCTAGTAAATAACCTTGATACCCGTTCTTTTCTGGTGGCACCATGATTTTATCAACGCTAATGCCATCTGATGCGTCAAGGTCAGCAGAGTCAACAGTTACTAATTCTGTTTCACCGTTAGCATCTGTCTGTAATGTAAACAAATGACTAGTGTCATATCCGCTTTTAGCAGCATCTGCTTCGGCTTGTTTTACAACTGCATTATTAATCTGCATTTCTTTTTCATATGTAGACAATAAATTACGTAGTGTGTTGCCACCGGGTGCATCTTCTTCTGCTGGTAAATCAAGTATATCTTTATATTCTTGACTATCAAGTATTTGTTTAAGTTTTAATCTGTATAAATGCGGATACCAAGTTTGTGTGAATCCTTCAGATGCTCTGTTCACATCTTCAACAACATAGAATCTTTTAAGAGCAACAGCCATATCGTTTTGAGCATATTCATCTCTTAAGTGAGGTAACTCAATTACATCGCCAGGCATAATTTTACGACCTAATGTCTTAACACTACTTCTTATATGAATAGTAAGCATTAGTGTATCATTCTGTAAAAATAATCCAAATTGACTTAGGTCAAAATCTACATCTTGAACATTGTATATACCTCTCATAGTATACACGTCTTTATCGTATTTTCTGTCTCTGTTTTCTAAGAACAATAAGTCTTGTATATTTGTATGTGATACAGCATCATATTGCGGCTGATCTGCTGTAGCATCTGCTGTATCAGGATTTTTAGGTCCTAAATACTTGTGTACAAACATATCAGTACCACCAACTGTGAACATTTCTAGAATTTGCTTGTCTAAAAATTCAAAATCATTACCGCGTTCGGGTTTATATAAACTAAGTCTTGGCATACAAGTATTTATCGGAACGACAAGAACGATAAATACTATGAGGACTATACGGAGAACATTTATGGCAGATCTACAAACACAGAAGCAAGAAATCTTTGATTACGTACATACAATGCTTGGTGGCGGCATGATTGATGTAGAACTTGATCCAATCCATTATCAAACAGCATTGGATAAAGCGTTTAGTAAATTTAGACAAAGATCAGATAATTCTGTGGAAGAATCATACATATTTTTACCTACTATTATTGATCAAAACGAATACATTTTACCTAATGAAATAGTTGAAGTTAGAAAAATCCATAGACGTTCAATTGGTTCAAGAACAGGCGGCGGTGATGGCGGCTCTATGTTTGAACCGTTTAACTTAGCTTATACAAACACGTACTTATTAGCAAGTTCTAATATGGGCGGGCTTGCATCATATGAACTATTTTCTGGGTATCAAGAAATTGTAGGACGTATGTTTGGTTCGTTTATAGAATTCAAATGGAATACTGCTAATAAAAAATTAACAATTTTACAAAGACCTAGAGCAGAAGAAGACTTGCTTCTTTTATGCTATAACTATAGACCCAATAGTGAACTAATTACAGATTATCTTGCTAACCAATGGCTAAAAGATTATACACTTGCAACTTGTAAATTTATGCTAGGAGAAGCACGTAGTAAATTTGCAACTATTGCCGGGCCACAAGGCGGAAGCCAACTTAATGGTGATACGCTAAAACAAGAAGCAATAGCTGAGATGGAAAAACTAGAGCAAGATATAGCAACACAAGTTCCGGGCGGCGTAGGTTACAGCTTCTTAATTGGTTAAAAACTACTTGACATTTCATAAGATTTAAAGTATAATAATAGAATACTTAGGAGATCTATATGATTATTGGCATTTGTGGTTTGATAGGTAGTGGTAAAGATACTATTGCAGACTATTTAATTAAACGACATAACTTTCAAAAACTTAGTTTTGCAGATAAATTAAAAGATAGTGTCGCAACTATGTTTGACTGGGATAGAAATCTACTAGACGGCAAAACAGATCAAAGTAGAAAATGGCGTGAAGAAGTTGATGAATATTGGTCTAACGAAACAGGTGAAGAAATAACCCCAAGATATGTACTTCAACTGTTTGGTACAGAGTGTATGCGTGATGGGTTCTATGACGGTATATGGGTTAGCTTAACAAAGAAGAAAATACTAGATCATCCTGAAATAAACTTTGTTATTCCAGATGTTCGTTTTCCTAACGAAGCTAAAATGATATACGAAATTAATGGACAAGTTTGGCGTGTAAAAAGAGGCCAAGATCCGGCTTGGTTTAGCGAGTATCAAACACTTGGAGTAGAACCTAAAGAAGTACATCCTAGCGAATGGGCTTGGGCAAACACTAAATTTACATATGTATTAGAGAATAATAAAACTATAACTGATCTTAGAAATCAGGTACAAGATCTCCTTGTTTCCAACGAACACCTTGTTTCTGCATAATACGTTGACAGTTTGCACAAATAGTTTTTAAATTACTAAACCTACAATTATCTAACGAACCATCGATATGGAACACGTTGAACTGTTCTTTATGCTTACTTCTGTACCCACACTTCTCACACTCACTTTTCTTTTCGTAGCCAACTTGTTTCCACTTAGGTATGCCATGTCCAGTGCCTCCATACTTAGAACATATTTCACACTTCTTTCTATAAAACGTTTTATTGTTTTTTTTGTAATTTATAGCCGCAGGCCGTTGTCCACATACGCATAAAGGTCTCATATTGTATTTAGCTCACCTTTATTGCCCCTTTATCTAAGTATATTGTAGGCGTTTTTCATTTAATTCTTATAAATACATGTAGAATAACTATTCCAACAGGAGACAAAGAAATGGCATTAACTTCACCAGGCGTACAAGTAAGCGTTATCGACGAGAGTTTTTATACTCCGGCAGAGCCAGGCACAACACCTATGATATTTGTTGTGAGTGCTCAAGATAAAAAGAACGCTGCAGGTACCGGAACAGCAACAGGAACAACTAAAGCAAACGCAGGAAAACCATTCTTGCTAACTTCTCAAAGAGACTTAGCAGATACATTTGGAGATCCAGTGTTTGAAACAGACGCAAGCAACAATGCAGTACATGCAGGAGAGCTTAACGAATTTGGATTACAAGCAGCATATTCATACTTAGGAATAAGTAATGCGGCTTTTGTAACAAGAGCAGACGTAGATACAAATCAACTTAAACCAAAAGCAACTGCCCCGGCAGCATATCCAGTAAATGGAGCATATTGGTTTGATACATCTATTACAACTTTCGGTCTTCAAGAATGGAATTCAGCCGCAGTAACAGTTACTGGCGGACAGAGCTTTACAAATAGAATACCTAGTGTGATTACAGACGTTACATATGTAACAGGTACATTAGAATCACCAGGTGCTCCTAAAACTTCATACGGAACAATTGGCGATTATGCAGTTGTAGCTATAACAACACTTAATACTATGTGGTATAAAACAGCAGGTAATGCCCCTGGTGTAACTCCTGGTACTTGGGTACAGTTGGGTAGTGAAGATTGGATGAAGAGTTGGCCAACTGTTGCAGGCTCAAAAGCTAATCCAGCATTTGTAGGAAGTACAGCAATTACACTTAACGGTGTTTCAATAGCAATTAGTTCAGTTGATACAGTTACAACTATTGCAGCAACTATAAACGGATTAAACATTCCAGGAATACTTGCACAAGCAGTTAATAGTAAATTAGAAATTTACAGTGATGGTAATAGTTCAGGCGCTGCAGACTCAACAACAGGCGGACCTATTATTGTAGCAGGAGATAGTGCTACATTAACATTGCTTGGAATTGCAGCTGGTACTTATTATCCACCAGCATTACAAGTTTCAGCACATACAAGTGTGCCAGAATGGAAAACAGCTGACACATATTCTAGACCAACAGGAAGTATTTGGTTTAAAACTACCGAAGCTAACAAAGGTGCTAGATTTAGAGTTAAAACGTTTAATAGTGCAACACTATTGTTTGATACAGTAGAAGCACCATTATATGCAACTAATGAAGAAGCATTATATAAGTTAGATTTATCAGGCGGCGGAGCAAATCTTGCAGCAGGCGCTTTGTATGTTCAAACTAACGTAGCAGGTGATGCACAACCGTTAGGAACATATAAAATATTCAAAAGAGAAGCAGCGGCTGTAACAGCAGTAAGAGGAAGTAAAATTGTTGCTTCTACTATGACAGCAGGTGTGAAAACATTTACTGTAGCTTCAACAGACGCAGGTAAAGCGGCATTTAGTACTCCAGTTACAGTATCAGCTACATTTGACGGTACGATTGGTGATGCAGACACACTTGCGGCAGCAATCACAAGTGCAAACATTGAAAATGTAACAGCAGATGTTGATAGCCAAAATAGAGTTACTATTTCACATTCACAGTTTGGTGATATACGTTTTGTTGATACTGACGGTTCTTTAACCGAAGCAGGATTTACTGCTTATGTAAGCACAACAAGTGGAACACCAAATCTTTATTATGTATCAGGAACAGATGGTTCAACAAATCCAAAACAACTTCAAGCAAGTCAATGGAAACCATTAGCTTATACTGCTAGTGCAAATGAAATTAGTGCATTAACAGAAGCAAAAACTTTATGGTACAATTCAGTAGTAGACGAAGTTGATCTTATGATTCATAACGGTACTACTTGGGTAGGTTACTTAGATTCAACTAGCCCATATTACCAAGCATCAGAAGCAGAGCAAACAGATCCAGCAGGACCAATTGTAAGTGCATCAACACCAGTACTACAGAGTGATGGTACTGCACTTAAACATGGTGATGTTTGGGTTAGTACAGCTACACTTTCAAGCTATCCACAAATTTATGTATTCAACGCAAACAAATTGAATACTCCGATTGCTAATAGATGGGAATTACGTGATAGTGCAGATCAAACTACAGAAAACGGAGTTTTATTTGCAGATGCACGTTGGGCAACAGCAGGTTCGTTATCCACAGCAAGTGCAATTGAAGACTTGTTAGTGAGTAACTTCTTAGACGCTGATGCTCCAGATCCAGCACTTTATCCAAAAGGAATGCTACTTTATAACCTACGTAGAAGCGGATTTAACGTAAAACGTTTTGAGCGTAATTGGGTTAATGTAAATGGTGACAATGCTCGCTTTAATGACGAAGCAATGGAAAACTATTATGCACACCGTTGGGTTACAGAATCAGGTAACCAAGCAGATGGTTCAGGTAGCTTTGGTTCTAAGGCACAACGTAAAGTTGTTGTACAAGCATTACAATCATTAGTTAACGGCAACCAAGAAATTAGAGATGATGAATCAAGATTGTTTAACTTAATGGCAACACCAGGGTATCCAGAACTAATTGGTGAAATGATTAGTCTAAACTATGATAGAGGCCTAAGTGCATTTATCGTAGGTGATAGTCCAGCTACACTAAAATCAAATGCAACTGATTTAAACAACTGGGCAACTAATACTGCATTAGCAGCTGAAGACAATGATCAAGGACTTGTATCAAGAGACGAATACTTAGGAATGTTTTATCCATGGGGATTCACAAGTGATAACGCAGGAAACAACATTGTTGTTCCACCAAGTCACATGATGCTTAGAACAATGGCATTAAGTGATCAAGTTAGCTTTCCTTGGTTTGCACCAGCAGGTATTAGAAGAGGTGGTATTACTAACGCAACATCAACAGGTTTTGTAGATGCAGAAGGTGAATTTAATGTAGTATCATTAAACGAAGGACAAAGAGATACATTGTATGCACAAAATGTTAATCCTATTACATTTATTACAGGAGCAGGATTAGTAGCATACGGGCAAAAGACTCGTGCAAGAGGAACAAGTGCGTTAGATAGAATTAACGTGGCACGTTTGGTTATTTACTTACGTAGCCAATTATCAAAACTTGCTAAACCTTATATCTTTGAACCAAATGATAAAATTACAAGAGATGAGATCAAAGGAGCTGCAGAGAGCTTACTATTAGAACTAGTAGGACAAAGAGCGTTATATGACTTCCTAGTTGTGTGTGACGAATCAAATAATACACCAAGTAGAATTGACAGAAACGAACTTTACTTAGATATAGCTATTGAACCAGTTAAGGCTGTGGAGTTTATTTACATTCCATTAAGACTTAAAAATACTGGTGAAATTGCAGGTCTCTAATATGATAAATATAATTATAACAGGAGCAAACTAAATGTCTATTTCAACACTATCAAAAATTACAGTCCCTTTAGCTAGTGGAGATTCCGCAAGCAATCAGGGCTTGTTAATGCCGAAACTGCAATATCGATTTAGGGTTTCTTTGCAAAATTTTGGTGTAACTACACCAACTACAGAATTGACAAAACAAGTAGTGGATGTAACAAGACCAACAGTTGCTTTTGAACCAATTGAGATTCCAGTATATAACTCTAAAGCATACCTAGCAGGTAAGCATACTTGGTCACCAATTACTATTAACTTACGTGAAGATGTTAATAATAACGTACAAAAATTAGTAGGTGAGCAATTACAGAAACAATTTGATTTCTTCGAACAGTCAAGTGCAGCATCAGGACAAGATTATAAATTTTCAACAACTATTGAAATCTTGGACGGTGGCAACGGTGCAAATACACCAGCTGTATTAGAAACATTTGAATTATACGGTTGTTTTGTAACTAATGCTAACTACAACGAATTAGCTTATGCAAACAATGAGCCAATGAGAGTAACACTTGAAATCCAATACGATAACGCAATTCAAACACCACAAGGTACAGGAATTGGTACAGCGGTTGGACGTACAGTTAATACACTTATTACTGGCGGCGGCGTTTAAAATATAACACAGAATTAAAAAAGGAGCTTCGGCTCCTTTTTTTTTGACTTAAATATGACTGAAGAATGGGACGAAAATTTAAGTAGAAGCGAGTATATAGGAATTACTATGATTCGTAAAAAAGATCCTAAACACCCTTATTGCACTAATTGGCCAGTTGGAACCGATAAATACCCTCAAAAAGGAGACAACGATGGCGTTCAAAAAACGAAAAGGTCAAGTATCCCCAAACTATAAAAAATATAGAGATGGTGTTGAAGTAAAACCGTCTAAATATTACCACGCCCATGGAGCATTAATGGTTGGTTCAATAGACGGGGAAATTATATGTGATAGTCAAGGTAAACCAATACCGTTTGGTCAATTAAATAATACTTAATAATCTACCCACTTAATTTATATAGATAAATATTAATATAGGAGAGTATATTAATGTCTGCATTCAACGGATTTTTAGGACAACTAGCTGATGGCGTATTAAGCCCTAAAGGAAACTTAGGTGACTATGCACATGCCAGTAGACTTTTTGTTACTGAAAATCAAAAACTAGCACCACATCAGAAATTCTTATATCATTGCTTTTTCCAAATGGATCCAGCAGCGGCAAGTATTTTACCCGACTTGAAAGCAAAGCATGAATTAGAAATTGGCATGCTTGTTAAAAGTGCAGAATTACCAAAATTTAGTGCTGACGTTGAAACTAAAAACAAGTACAATAGAAAAAAGAATGTACAAACAGCAATAAAATATAATCCAGTAACAATTACTTTTCACGATGATAACTACGGTGTAACTACAGCATTATTCGAAGCATATTATAGATATTATTTTGCAGACGGAAATTATAAAGAAATACCTGGAGCATTTAATAAAGCAGGTGCAGGTGACAATACTTACAAAGGTCCAGGTGCAAATACACATTCCTATGGTTTAGATAATAATCAAACAGTTCCTTTCTTTCAAAATATACAAATTTCACAAATGGCTAGAAAGTCGTATACAACTTACACACTAGTCAATCCAATTATTGTTGACTGGCAACATGATACTGTTGATTCTGCAGATGGTACAACTACAATGCAAAACACAATCTCAGTTATGTATGAGTCAGTGTTTTATGACAGAGGAAATGTAGAAACAGGTGCTAATGGTAATCCTAAAGGTTTTGGAGTTCCAGAACATTACGATGTTACTCCTAGTATGTTAAGCGGAGGCGGCTTAGGAGGAATATTAGGAACAGCTTCTCAACTGTTTGGATTTATTACACAAGGTACAGGATTTAACAGTCCATTACAAGCTGGATTAGCTGCGGCAGGCTTAATTGCAAATGCAAGAAATTTAAGTCCTGAAGGATTAAGACAAGAAGGCTTTGGTGTTGCTCTTGGAGCAATAGGAGCCGCAGGAGGTACAAATGTAAGTGGAGTAGCTCAAACAGTTTTTCCAAAAAGTGGCGGCTCGGGCGGAGCAGGAGATATATTAGGTGCCACAGCAGCTATAGTAGGACTAAGTTCTTTGTCATCAGCTATCAGCGGATCGCAGGCAAGTTCAAACCCTGCGGCACAAGAATCAGCCGCTAGACAACAAAATAGATCAAACTTCCAAGCTAACGGAAATGCCGGAGGTGTAAATGAAGCAAACGCTAATTTTGATAATCAAGGAAGTGCAGATAGAGCTGCATTAAATTCACAAGTAACAGGAACATAAAATGCCAAGTTTACCTTCAACAAATACAGCGGAACAAAGTAGTGATAAACAAGTAACAGAATTCTTTGACAAGTATTATACAAAGTCAATAAGTTTTCCAACCAATGATGTAAATGCTGTTATTGGTTACTTTGAAAAAAGAGGTTTCAGTTCTGATGCATCAAGAGCAACTGCAACAGTTTTACTTACACAAGCAAAACTTGATACTATACCAGTATTTCAACTTTTAGATACTCTTAAAGGATTAACGGAAACACAATTAAGTAATGTAGTTGCAGAGATACTTAACTATAACAGAGATGCAACAAGCTCCATTGGTTATTCTACCGCAAATCAAATTTCAGATAAAACAGAACGCAGAAACATATTGGTGTAGGCTATGGCAAGGTTTGCACAAGGCAAGTATACCTTAAAAAACCCAGAAAAGTATATTGGTACAACTGTTCCAACGTATCGATCAAGTTGGGAATTTGCATTTATGAAATTTTGCGACGAACATAATAGTGTTCGTAATTGGGCAAGCGAAGCAGTAAAAATACCTTACAGAAATCCTTTGACTGGAAAGTTTACAATATATGTGCCAGACTTTTTTATTACATATGTAAATGCACAAGGTAAACAGCATGTAGAGTTAATAGAAGTAAAACCAGCTAACCAGGCATTAGAAGAAAAGTTAGGAAAGAGTAAATATAATAAAGCACACTTTGTAATAAATCAAGCAAAATGGAAAGCAGCAAGAGCTTGGTGTAAACAAAAAAGAATATTTTTTAGAGTAATTACAGAGGGAGATATTTTTCATAAGGGCAGAAGAGGTTGACAAGATATGAACACAAAGATGCAATATTATTATTAGGTAGTAACAAGGCATTAGTTTATATATCAGGACGTCTTGTTTTTAAGGGTTCTGGTTATCCTGGCATGTTGACTTTTATCAAACATTGTAACGATCCTAATGTTACAGAACAATTCAGACAACAACTAGAAATGAGA
>Ga0209359_10000181_pt1 | contig 14573 bp, 9 predicted proteins | sample MarorgKNORR_S2LV_FD_188224 | JGI IMG/M metagenome (GOLD analysis project Ga0209359, IMG submission 188224) | Marine microbial communities from the Southern Atlantic Ocean, analyzing organic carbon cycling - Surface_A/KNORR_S2/LV (SPAdes) (version 2) | ecosystem: Environmental > Aquatic > Marine... | reverse complement strand
CATTGATTTGAAGTTTGCTTTCTGTTCATCTGTTAGTGATGAGGCATCTAATAACAATGCCATCATATCAATGATATGATTTAACTGATGATGGTAATCATATTTTTTACGGATATGAACTCCAGCAGTACTATCAAGAGAGTGCTCCTCTATAATTCGAGGTGATGTACTTTTACTCTGAACTGATCCAGTATCATAATCACCAACATACTCATGAGTATCGGGATTATACGAAACTAACTTACCTTTACAGTAAGTTGTATTTACTAAATCCATATGTGAACCGATCATCTTCGCAACAAGAGCACCTGTTATCTTGTTAAAGATTATTGTTTGTGGTTGTTCGACGTTTTCTTTTGCTAATAATTCGTCGATTTGATCGCTATTGTACATTTTAACTCCTATCTACACCAGCCCAGTAGACTGAACCACTACTATTTTTATACCATACAGTTCTTCGGTCTTCGTGAGAAGTACCTGTATGGTTTCCAACCCAGTACGAATGTGAATAATAGTATCTAATAATATACAAAGTATCATTAGGAATACTTACTGCACTTTGTGCCCAACTATTAGCAGTGTTTCTATCACTGGTGCTGCCTGTACCATATACATCTATGTATAATACGTTAGAAGAACTTACGTATGAAGAGAGATTAGCTTCATTTAAAACTCTCTTTAGTCCAGAACCTTCATCAACTTCAAAATTACCATTCTTTGCTTTTCTAATATCCCAACCAGCCCAGTTACCATCCAAGAAACCATAATTTCCACCTGTTTCTCCATAAAGTTGTATGATATGATCATTATTACTATTAAATAATGAAAGACCAGCAGAACTAGTGGTTCCTGTTTTCATGTATATGTTATTGGAATTATTACCATTTACAATTTGATAACCATTAGAACCAATCGAGGTGAGACCTTCCGAAGTTGTTCTAAGTGACCAGTTTCCATTATGATCTAAGAAACCAGTTTGATTAGAGTTATTGTAATAAACATATCCTCTAATTGTAGAATTATGATTATCTCTAAAACGTATTCCTCCACTACTTTGACCAGATCCCATATTCCAGTAATTGGCAGAATCAGAATACCAATGTTGATTTGTGGCTTGGTTATATAAACCATCACCACTATCATTGCTTCTAAACCAACCATTATTATATACATTTGCAAAAGTTGGTTGGCTAGTAGTTAATAATGCCTGATTTAAGTATGAACTAAATTGATTTCCATCCCAAAGGTCTGCATCTAATCCACTGCCAGCACCATCATTAGAAGCACCCCATAAAGTACCTTGAACAGTTGTTGATAATGAACCTGATGTTGAGAGTTCTGCACGGTTTTGAGCATTAGCCATCAAAATCAGTTTATGATTACTATACGTTCCAACTCTTCCAGCATTATGACCATTATGAGCATACATCGTAGTAATGATGCCATCAGAAACTGATTGAACATCAAGTCTTGCGTGGTTTGAACCAGCTAAATTAAGTCTTGCATTCCAACTACCAGTATTACTTACACTTCCAGTGCTATTACCAAACGCATTATATGAATTTGTAAAATTGTAAGAACCTGATGCTGAGTCATTTGCGTCTGATCTTAAAAATGATGAACTATCAATACCATCGATTGTTACAGCGTCTACATTTGATATGTTTGCACCGTTACCAGAAAAATTAGTAGCAGATAATGTATGAGTTGAAAAATTAAAGTTTAATGTTGAATCTGTGCCAGAGGAAGTCATCGTTCCACTAGTCAAACTTGTAGTAACTAATCTATGTGTTCCAGAACCTGGTTCACTTAATGCAGAACCTGTATTTGTAAGATTTAATCCATCTCCAACAAATGATGTTGCTGTAACAATACCTTGAAATTCTGCTCCTGATTTACTGACAATATCACCAGTATTGAAAACAGTCGCACCTAATCCAATTGGAGTGTCAGCACCAAGAACATTGATACCTGCAAGTTCAATACCAACATTATGAAGATTACTCGTTCCAGTTTTAAAATTAGTTGCAGTCGCTACACCTATAGATTGAAAACCACCATCTGCATATATTGTTGCACCCGATCCAATCTTTGTAGCTCCACCCAGTACGTTAAGTTGGGCAACTTCAATACCAACATTATGAACATTAGTTGTACCAGTTTTAAATTGAAGTGCTGTCGATATACCTATTGACTGAAAATTACCTTCGTTTGTGATGGTAAGACCTGCACCAATTTTAGTAGGACCACCAAGAACATTAATCTGTGCAACTTCAATTCCAACATTATGAACATTAGAAGTTCCTGTTTTAAAATTAGAACCAGTTACAACACCGACTGCATTTATATCTCTGTCAGTGATAGTAAGAGATCCTGTTCCAACAGTAAGAATACCAGTGACTCTTGCATTACCCTCAACTATTAATGCAGTGGTTGCAGTACCAGTTTTTACAACTACTCCATTACTAAACGTGCTTAAACCAACAACAGATAAACCAGCTCCAACATGAACATCTTTCTTTGCTGTTATAATACCAACTGAATCAATACTTGTTACATCTTCATAAGTTAATACACCCTGAACGCTTAAATTACCACCTATAGCCGTATTACCACTTATATCTGCAACACCATTGACATCTAATTCTGTTGCAGTGATAATACCTGTAGCGTTTACATTACGGGTTTCATAATCCTCATTGGGTTTGATGACACCCTTTGTAATTCGGGTCAGTGCCATCTTATGTTATCTCCATTATTGTAAGGGAAGCATCAATACTATTATTTGAATCACTATCTATCGTTATTGTATCTGCTGTTTCTAATACTACTTTGTTTCCAGACATAAATTCAAGAGATGATCCTTGAGGTATTGGTGCATTTTTCAATAACTTTACATCATCTGTTGAAGGACGAGTGATTCCAATTCCAACTAAACAACCAGTTCCAGAAGTATTCGCAAGAGTAATACCAATTACAACAGTCGTAGTTGCACTCGGAACAACATAAACATTCTGTGTGCTGATACCAATGTTCGCTTTTGTTTTTAATTTAAAGGTATTTGCCATTTTATCCTAGTGCGATAGCGAGTGCGACTGCATCATTTTGTGCTGATGTGAGAACACTTGTTCCAGAAATTTGGACATCAGTATTACTATTTATAGTGCCATGTACATCCAAAGCATAAGAAAGAGTTGGTGCAGTTGTATTGATTCCAACGGAGTTTGCAATACCTATCTGACCAGTCGTATCATTGACCGTTACTAAATGACCTACTTGTGATAATTCTCTGTTCTTTGCCATATTATTTTTTAGTTATTTATTTGTTATAAACTCCTCTTGGATAGAGTTGACCAGTCGTTGGTCTTCTTCCAGTTAGAAAACCAGGTCTAGTACTGCTTACTATATTAAATTCAGTAGAACTAACATTTTTTATATTGACAGTAACGTTAGACGGATTGACTGTAAATGATAATGCTTGTATCTGAAAAAATTTAGAATCATTAACTGCATCTAATAATGTAGTTGTTGTGATATCTAAATCTGCATATGCAAAGTTTGCCATTAAGTTGTCCTCGCACAGAGAAGTATTCCACGAGTTCTTGTGGTCTGGTTGTATGCACCATCAATTACAGAATATATTTCACTACCACTGATTGTTATAGTATCATACTGTTGAATATTTTGATCTGGTGAAGCATGATTAAATTCAATTAATACAAAATCATCAGGTAGATAGTATGGACAAGGAACTATTTGTGATGATATCGGTATACCTTTGTAAACTGCGTTGTGATTAAGAACATCTGGAGACTTGTTTGTATAATCAGTCAAATTTAAATTACCTTTCATATTATGAGCTGCATTATCATTAGTTCGATAATAATGTCTCCTCTCATCTTCATTAATTTGTCTTGGATAAGTACTTGCATTAATATAATCTCTAAAGTATGGATTAACATTACCAGTATAAGTTCCAGTAGCCCAACCCATCATAAAATGTCTACCCACCCAATATTGTTGAGATATACTATTTCCTGTTGTTGTAAACATCTCGTGATGTGCATTAGTCATATCTCGATATTGAGGATCCATATATGTAATTGATCCTAAAAACATTTCATCAAAGTTTAGTAATGAATGTGAAAATTTATGTAAGAAGAAAGTACCATAGGTATTATCATCAATACTTGATGAAGACTTATCAGGATGTTTGAATGAAAATACTGCAAAGTTGTTATCTATTCCAGATCTAAAAACATTTAATTCTAAAGTAAAACTATTAGAACTAGCATATTGAAATTGTGCTATGTCTATATTTGTATTAGTTGTTGTTGTGCTTAAAACACTACCCTGACCAGTTGGATCATAAAGGACATCCTGATATTGTTGACCTCTGAAAGAATTACCATATCTGGATTCTAGATTAAGATATTCAACTGTAGGACTTTTATATGGATGAAAAGAAGATCCAGATGAGAAATATAATTTAGTGCTATCTGCTTGGAATCCAAAATAAGTATCTCCATAAACTTTACTATTATCATTTTCCAACCTCAGAACTCCCCAAGGATAACTACTATCAGTCGTTACATCTTTATCATAAAATGTACTAGTTGATCCATAGTTTGATTCATCTACTAGAGCAACCACAGTCATATCATTACCACCACCAATATCAGCACCATCAAGAACAAGGTTGTCATTATCTGAATATCCTGAACCTGGACGATTTACATATACACCAGTCACACTACCACCATTACGCATCACAGCAAAACTACAAGTATGTGCAGCACCTACGGTTCTACCAGATTTAGGTCTTACATCATAGAAGTCCGTTCCTGAACTTCCAACAACACTCTGCCCAGAATATCCAGTGATACCAGTTACAATACCAGTAACAGTTCCTCCATGCCATCCTAACTTTTGAAATGCACTTTCTAATTGATATATTACAGATGTAGTAGCCCAACCTGGTGCAGCTGTTTCTCTGTAGGTTGTTATTGCCATTTTATATTAATCCTCCAGTTTAAGAATTGTTAGGTTTGCTGTAATAGTTTGTGTTGTTGACGATAAATTCTTTACCGCACAATACATGGTTGTTGATGGTGTGCTATCCATATTTCCACCAGCTACAAATGGTGAAATTTTTATGGAAGTTGAAAGTCCTGTTGTAACGACTTCTGCAATGACTCCACTTCCAGCAGCGGGGTCTTCACCAACACTTCGAGAAGCGTCAGCAGTTCTTGATGCACTATCAGTATATAGTCTAAACCACCCTGCTGTGGACAGTCCGACGTTCATTAATAAGTATGATTTATATCCTGTTACATTGAAATTTCCAGTTGCATTTTGAGCAAGTGATCCACTTGTACCAGATACAACACCTCTCGATGAACTACTACCACCAAAGTCAACAATATTGATTGTACCAACCATACTAGAATGGTTTACACAAATATAATACAAAGTCGATGGTGCATCATGTTGCGGTGTAAAATCTAAATTACTTCCATCACCAGTGGTATAGTTATTACTTGTATCACTATAAGTGACACCATCAGTATATACTGAACCACCACTTGCTGCTGTTACGATACGTATTGGATGAGATCCACCAGCACTATTAACTATACGATACTTTGTATCTCGATAAAAATAAAGGGTGGGATTGTTTGCTGTATTATCAATACCATTTCCCTGTATCCGATAATATGAGTTACTTGATGAGTTAAGTGTAGTGTATACAACCTGAACATCATCATCTGCTGGAGTTGAACCAGTGGCATCAATGGTTGCAGTGCCACTTGAATAAGTTGCTGTTAAACCATTTCTAAAATTAAATGTTCCAGCAGTACCAACTGTTGAACCACTATTTTGTGCAACAACACCAGTACCAGAAGCAGTCACCCCTGTTAAATTAGATCCATCACCAACAAATGATGTTGCAGTTACAACACCTGCATTTCCAAGATGAATGTTACTACCAACACTTATAAAGTCATCAACATCAACTCCTGATCTAGCAGTTATAATACCAATCGAATCAACATTTTTTACGTCTTCATATGTTAGTGTTCCACCAACTGAAACAGCTCCAGACACAGTAAGGGTTCCACCAACAGTTGCGTTTGTGCTAATTGCAACATTGATGGCATCTAAATTTAAATTGTTAGGACTAGCAATCGTTGGTGTTCCTGACCCACCAATTAGATTAACCTCCTTTACACCAAAACCCTTCTCTGCCATATGACTTTTTGATTATTTATGTTTGTTGGAATGATATACCACTTAATATGGTGCCTGATATTTTAACTTCAGTATCCGAAGCAGTTGGATCAAATACTACACGATTCGCTGCACCACGATTATTATAATAAGTTCTCCAATAATCTGCATCAGAATTACTTGGATATGGATCTGACCATTCAGATGTTGGAAGTATTTTTGAACCTTGATCCATAATGAAATCTTTAACCTCTGCAGATGTTGCATTTGGTTTTGATTCAAGAAATAGTGCAACTACTCCAGCGACAACTGGAGATGCTGCTGATGTTCCATTGAAATAACGATCAACAAAACTGGAATTATATCTTGAAAAATTAACTTCAGTTCCCAGTTGATCACCATTAGCTGCTCTCATACCAGCAGACAATGTTTCATCTGCAGGTGCCCATACATCAACACCTGGTCCGTTATTAGAATAAGGTGCTTTTCTTTCTTTATAATTAGATTCAATAAAATCATCCATTGCTCCAACACAAACTGCTGGATGATAATCTGTGGTTGTATTATATCCAATGTTTGCAGGATGAATGTAATTACGATGTCCTGATGGGACTGTTCCACTTACATTATAACCTGGCACACCTGTTCTTGTATCAGCACCATTCAAAGTTGTAAGATAATCATTCAAGTGAGGATCACTTAAACCAAGACCTAATCTTTGATTACTATTTCCAGCAGAAGTAACATAAATTACACCTGCATTTACCATTTCATCACCTGCTGTTTCAGTAGAATTTGATCTTGATGATGTTGCAAACTGACGGTCATAACTTGAACCAGGATATAAACCATATGCTAGTGCCTGTACACCAGTACTATTCGATGCATAACCAGTAAAATTACCAGTTGATCCAGCAAAACTATAACTTACAGTTGTACCTGAATTAAATCCTGCAAAATATCCCCAACTTCCATTTACAACTGTAGGATTCTTGCGACCCGCAGTTACAGGTTTGTTTTGATGAAATATTTTCATTATATCATAACTTGCTTCGATACCCATACTTGTAGGAGATGCAATCGCACTCATATTCCAGATGTTAGATTTAAAAGCAAGACCAAAATTTTTACCAGAAGACAGTCCAGCACATCCAGTACCGTGGGAACTTGTCATTGTATGTGATGTACCACCAATACCAAGAGTATTTGCAACAGTATAATTATCAGGAATCGTAACAGTGCCGACTGATGAAAATGAACCTGAACGACTGCTTGAATTTTCCCACCAAGCGTGAGCAGATGTGGTTGTAATACCTGTTCGACCATCTGGTTTTGTATAGGTGTGCCCATTTGAAGTAAAATAACTTGGGTCAATATAATATGGACCGTCTAAAACTACATCCCTAACTCTGGACTTACCATCATCATCTAAAAATTCAGGATGATATTGTAGTATACCTGAATCGTGAATAATAACATCAACATTTTTACCAGTTAAACTATAACTTAAATCACCTGTTATCACAGCAGCACTCCCAGTTACGTTTGGCCAACTCTTTCCATTCGTGGTTATTCCAACTCTTTTGGTTGCCCAGTTTGTACGATTCTCTTCTGCAGATGTTGCTGATATTGAGAAAGCAGAAGTTGATAAGTTGCGATATATTTTTACGTCTTTATGAAATCTTTTTGTATCGGGTTCAGGAGTAGGATATGAATATGGATTATCAGATGGTGATAACTCAATCCACTTGACTTGAGGATGAGTTGATATTCCAGTCGCCTCATCGTGTGTCAACCAATAAGTTCCACGAGTCGGACTGTGTTCTTTTGTATCAGAGCAAGTTACTTTTCGATCAGGAATACCATCCTCATTTGAGTCAACGATTAATGAGTTATGAATCGTGCTCCAATACTCAGGACTTGTAACAGCAAGAGTATATTTGTACATTACATAACCTCACGTTTTACTCGATAATTAGTTGAACCGTTAATTCCAGATTCAGGAGTCGCTCTTAACAATATATTACCACTACTAATAGTTGCTTCACATTGCATTAATAATGAAGAACTAAACATCACTGCAAATTGTGTAGAATATAAATTTGTGCCATCTCTCATAACTAAAAGTTTTTGTGATTGAATTGCATTTCCAGCACCCTGTGACTTCGTAAAGAATATAGTATATTCAATTACTTTATCATCAGCACCATATCCAGTAAACGTATCAATCGTAGCTGCTTGACCAGCAGTTGCAGTAAACGAACCTCCAATGTTAGTTGTTATACCAACACTTGATGCAACTGTTGTCCATTGAACAGCAGAACCAGTTCCTTTACTTGTTAATACTTGACCATCTGATCCATAGTTCGCACCAGCAATACCAATTTGTCCTAATGGTCCTATGCGGAGTCTTTCAGCACTATTGGTATTGAAACTAATATTTAAATTTGCAGGGAAGTTAATTGAAGTTGTAGTATCAGCAATATGTTTTATAGATGATGCTAAAAAAACATCACCATTAAATGTAGATATACCAGAGACATTAAATTTATTTACATCCAGTTGACTTGTGTTAATACCAACAGTTGTGATACCTGAAGATACAGGTGTTACACTAATTGAATTTCCAAAATTTATTGTACTCGCAGTTCCTACAGCATTATCATTATCTTTGATAGCGATACCAGTACCTTCTGCAGTAACTCCACTTAATCCTGAACCATCACCAACAAATGATGTAGCAGTTAAAGCACCTGATGATGAATTAAATTTAAAACTTGTATTAGTTTTTGGTGTTTGAGATCCTGTAGCGGTGTTAGTAAATACAACAAAGTTTTCAGCATCAGAAGTTTCATTAACAGGAATAATTGATGCTGCAGAACCATTATTCGTAATATTATAAGTTCCAGATAATCTAGCTGAAGGAACTGTTCCTGATGATAAATTATTTGCACTTGCTGAACCAGAAAATTCATTCGCATTAACAGTTGATGAGAATGTAGCAACACCTGCAATCGTAACATTATCTAAATTTGTATGACCATCTACATCTAAATCACCATTTATATCTGCTGTACCACCACTACCTACAAATAAATTACCAACAAATTGTGTTGCAGTTGCAACCCCCGCATTACCAAGTTGAATATTATTACCAACATCTATAAAGTCATCAACATCTATATTTGTGAGTGTGGATACACCTGTAACAACTAATGAATCTGTTCTTGTATGTGCAGTTGAACCAGCAGATATTCCAGTTAAAGCACTACCATCACCACTGAATGAGGTTGCAGTCAATATACCTGTTACAACAGCACCCGTATTTGTCGTGACAAATTTATTAGTATTATTAAAGTTGAGTTGTACACCTCCACCACCGTGGAAAACTGCAAGAGTTGCAGTACCAGCAGCGTTTTTAATATTAACACTATCGTGTCTTATATCAGCAGCAGTAATAGCACCTGTAAATGTTGTTACACCAGCGACACTTACATTATCTAAATTTGTATGACCATCTACATCTAATTCTACAAAGTCACCATTACCTACAAATGTGGTCGCATTTACAGTTGTTGCATTTAAAGTTGTTGCGTGTGTTGCACTTGCAAATGTTGTGACACCAGAGATGCTTACGTGATCTAAATTAGTATGACCATCTACATCTAAATCACCAATATTTGTTGTTCCTGTTAACGTAGATACACCTGAAACAACCAAGGTGTTTGCTCTAACTTCAGCAGTTGAAACACCTGTTGTTACAGTAACAATACCAGCTTGTATCGGAGATACATTAAGACCATCTCCAAAATCAATTGTTCCAGCAGTTCCAACTGTTGAACTACTATCTAATACAACAATACCTGAACCAGAACCAACAACATTAGTCAATCCTGAACCATCTCCAATTAAATTATTAGCAGTAACAGAACCTGTTATATTAATATTTCCTGTGCCTGTTATATTCTTATTGAATAAATCTAAATTACCACCAAGTTGAGGAGATACATCTTCTACAACATTTGCAATGCCCTGTGCACCACCACTTGCAGATACGGTATTGTATGAAACAAGTTCAACAATATCACCTACAAAAGATCCAACTGCTAAAACAACAGCTGTTCCATTAGTAGCAGTGAACTCACTATCTGTTAGTTTCACTCCATTTACAAATACATCAACATAACCTACATTGTAATTAAATGAGAATGAAGTTTGTCCTGAAGATGCTGTCTGAGTGTCCCTTGTTCTTATTGATGGGAATGGTGCCCATTCAACACCACTTCCAGTAGTTTTCAAATAGTATCCATTAGTTCCTGCAGATCCACCTGCAGTTATCGTACTATCAAATCTAGCATTTCCCGCAAAGGTAGTAACACCAGCAACAGAAATATTATCTAAATTTGTATGACCGTCAACATCCAAGTCTTGAGTGATGGTGGTAAAACCAGATACACTGACGTTATCAAGATTAGTATGACCATCTACATTTAAGTCTTGAGTGATGGTAGTAAAACCAGATATACTTACATTATCAAGATTGGTGTGTCCGTCTACATTTAAATCTTGAGTGATGGTAGTAAAACCAGCGATGCTTACATTATCTAAATTTGTATGACCATCTACATTTAAGTCTTGAGTGATGGTGGTAAAACCAGATATACTAACGTTATCAAGATTAGTATGACCATCTACATCTAAATCAGCATTAAGGTCTATAAATCCAGCAAATGTTGATACTCCAGAAACACTTAAATTATCTAAATTTGTATGTCCGTCTACATCTAAATCACCTGTAATATCTGCTGATGTTGCAGTTAAAATACCAATATTATAAACTTCAGTTCCTAATCCTACAACTCCAAATTTATTTTTCTCTACTAATTCTAGATAAGCACCATCACTTAAAGAAAGACTATTACCTTGTCCTGTATGATGATGACACCAATAATAAAGTGTTAAGGGTGCATTTGCAGGTACTTTCCATTCGACTGTTCGTGAAGTTGCAGCAGCAAAACCATTTGTATACTGCATCATTGTCTTGGCAACACCATCCAACTTATAGGTGATGCCCGTCATATAATGACCGTGACCATTATGATCACCACCTGGACCAGTACTGAACATTAATGGATGTGGGGAACCACCACCATATGTTGCATTAGTTGAATGAGATTGATCGAAGACGTATGTTGTATTCCTTGTTATAGGAAATAAAGGTGGTTTCTCTGTACCATTAAAGTAGAATACACCAGTTGACTGTCCACCTACATTATCTACACCTACTGTTACAGTAATCGTAGCTCCCATATCGTGGGAATAGTATGCTTTTCCGTTTGAATGAACGTGAGCAAACAGACCGTGATAATCAGTTGAGTTTGGAAGATTTGATAATCCAGCATATAAAGATGGTATTTTATTTTCACCTGATTTTGCTTCAATTACACCACCACCAACTCTCATACCAGAGTTTGCAGTTATAATACCAACAGCAGAGACTCCAGCACCAACATGAATATCTTTTCCAGCAGTAATAATACCAACAGAATCAATGTTTGATACATCTTCATATGTTAATGTACCAGCAATTGAAACATTACCATTAAATTCAACATCGGAAGAAAAGGTAGATACCCCACCAACACTTAAATGTCTCTCAACAAATAAATCCTTATATGAAAATGTTGAGATACCTGATGTTGGAGCACCAGTTTGTCCAATATATCTGTAACCTACAATGTATATGTTTGTATCAGTGACACCACTCGGTACACTTGTGTCATTAAAGTTTAGAACACCAGCAGAGTAATCAAAGAACCATCCATCATTTGCACCTGAACCAGCAGCGGATAATGCAACACCACCAGAATTTGGATCTCCTTTATATACTTTAATTAAATATGCAGAACCAAACTGTGTATCAATCCAGTTTGTTAATCTAGCAGATGATGTATTACCATAAGTTGTATAAGCGATATAAGCACGTTGACCAGAACTCGTAGAGTCTGCTGTCATTCTCAATCCAGACGATGCAGCAAGATATACCTTTACTTGATTCGTATCAGAACCTGGTGGTGTTGCAGGTATTGATCCACTCTCATTCCATAATGCAGTGTTTGCAATAATTAGAGGTGATGGTATCGCTTCAGCAAAAGGTTGTTTTGGTGTGCCACTTATCGCACCAGTTCCTACAACAGAACCTGTCTTGGTTTTGGTATAACCAATCTTCTTGAGTAGAAAGTCGAGTTTTTGTTGGTCTGTTACTGCCACTTAATTATACCTCTATGCTGTGAATCTGACTGTTGAAATTGACTGTCCAGAAGTCAATTTAAATCGAACCAAAATTTTGTTGTTACCATTTGATGATGATTCTGTACCAAATACACAAGTAAATGTGCCACTCGACCCTGACATCACTGTACCAAAGGCACATCCATTATCGGCATTGTTAGGATTACCTGCACCAGAATATGCGTCAAACATATCTGCCCAACCGTTTGTGTTACTCAATCCTGTAGTCCAAGTTGAGTTCTCTGGAAGACACACAAAACAACCTGCATAAGTTCCAGTCACTACTATCTTAAACTCAGATACAGCAGCTCTTGTAAGAAGAACTTGGAAGTATTGTGTACCACTTCTTCCAGAAGAATAGTTAGGACCTACTGGAAGATATGAGGTGTAGTTAGTTACATCGTGTCTTAATGTTCCACCTCTGACGATTGCTTCATAAACTGCAGGAGTTGCACTCGCATTGAAAGTTGTAGAAACAGGAGATGGTGTATCACCTGTAGCACCTGCATTAACTCTGATTCCATTTCCAGAACCAGTTCCTAAAGAAGAAATAAGTATGTTATCTTCATCTACCTGTGATGTTGTTGCTGATGTACCCATAATGTTTACTGGTGTTGAATAGCTAACTCTATTATTATTATCAGATCCATAAGGTGTCACAACATCCATCCGAGTAAAATGATTTGATGTAATTGTATTATGAATATTATTTGGATAGGTTGATATAAGTGTTGTAGCACCTGTACCAACTGCATAATTTCTTGCTGGTGGATGTGTACCTAAAGCACCACCTATAAGCATATTATTGAAATACTTATGACCAGAATTAGTAAATCCTGTAGTTGCACCATCAGAATTAATTAATTTATAGTTACTATACAAGTACATATCACCCGTTGCATTTGTAACTGTAGCAACATATGTAAATGTATTTGCAGAATTATTTGTATAATGTGGAACTCCAGATGAATATGCAACAACGTGAGAGGCAGTTGGTGGAGTTGTTACACCACTGAATGCAATTGTAGGTGCACCAACTGTACTTGGGTCTTCATACCAAAAAACCTCTTGTGTATTTGCTGAACCGTGATTAATATATGCCTTATTATAACCATCAGGTGATGCTGCATTTACAATTCTAACATCATATACCTGATAGAATGCTGCATCTATACCACTATTTCTTGTTGATAGTGATGCATCTTTGTTATCACTTATCTGTAATGCACCTGATGTAGCATTATTTGTACCTGTATCTAATGTTGATGTTCCAACTCCGACTGCATTTACATATGCTGTGACTGTTCCATTATCACCTGGTCCGACATCACCTATAGTATTAGATGTGATTGTACTATCTGAATTTCTTGTATATCCACTTCCTGCTGATGGTGCTGAACCACCTGTATTATTTGTTGGTGTAAATCCCTGACACAAATATCTTGTACCATTTGTACCTGTGAGAGATAAACTTAATCCATTGAATGTATCAGGTGCAGGAGGAACTAACTTACCTAATATAAAATTAAGTTCGTTGATTGAATCTTTTGTATGGTCTGTATTGCTTATCGTAAACGCTCCTGACTTAAAACCACCTGCAGGAGTTCCAATGACTTGATTACCGTGATATGAAGTGGCAGTAACGATTCCATTATAGTTAATCGACCCACCACCATAGTTCTCTATCCAAGGGGTGAGTAATGCAACAGTTGTTCCTATGCCGACACCTTGAGTGTCTCTCTCTGCGAACAAATGTCCATCATAAAAATTGATTGCTAGTTCTCCGATCTGCATATCGTCTAAACCAGGACGCTTGCCTGTGACTGCAGACCTTTTTAACTTAAAAGGAGTTGCCATTTATATACGGTATGTACCGATGTGATGCAGTATGTACTGCTGAGTTTATTTATTCAACTAGCGTTATTCCTTCTCGGACGATATTTGAATAAGTCTTTTGGTGGATCTGGTTCCATCCATTCTCTAATCTTTTGGTACTTCTCTTCTGAAAAATACTCTTGTTTCAAAAACCACTCTTCCCAAGGTTCGTGTCC